>Ga0224502_10000043_pt1 | contig 35376 bp, 35 predicted proteins | sample SF_Oct11_sed_USG_5_FD_169104 | JGI IMG/M metagenome (GOLD analysis project Ga0224502, IMG submission 169104) | Sediment microbial communities from San Francisco Bay, California, United States - SF_Oct11_sed_USGS_13 | ecosystem: Environmental > Aquatic > Marine > Sediment | place: USA... | reverse complement strand
AAAACGCCTTTTATAAAAAAACCAAGATTAGAAGGTTATTGGTTGCGTAGCAATCTATCGCAGTTACCAAATCCTCCTCTGGAACCTTTATGGCGAAAAGGAGGATTATCACCATATCCATAACCCATACCAGGACCATGGCCATGATTTCCCCGCGCACTTACCATGGAAAAACCCACGAAACTAAGAATTCCGACCAAAGCTGCTATTACTAAATACTTTTTCACTCTTTCCACCTCCATTTTTCCCCCAACAATAATGTCTGTGGCAACAGCACTGCTAATTTATTGCAAAAATGTTATAATTTTCGCAGCCATTCTGTAATATTTTACAAAAATGTTATATATTTACCACGACAATAATCCATAGATTATACTTTAACATCCTGAAAATATGAGCAATATGAATTAATAAACCAGGGTGGCATGGTTCTTGGATTACTTACATTAAAATGTAACATGAACCGGGATCTCAAAAATCTAATTCCATGGGGAAACATTATGAAAAGAAAGAGAAAAGCAAAAACACAAGATAATTCTCAAACCTCATACACGAAGATTCTCAACAGTCTCCGCAGTGCTATTTCGGCAGATTACAGCAAAGTGATACAGAAGGAAAAAAGAGCGATTGTTCTCGGGTATGACTGAGGTTATTATCCTGTAAACAAGGCCTGTGTGGAAGCGGCCTTGGCCGCAGGAATCTTTCACCGGGAAGAAGTGCCCATTGAGGCTGTGAAAGAGCATTTACGGGATGAGGGGATAGAGAAGCGATAAAGCTGAGTTGAGCAGCTTGCCTGCTCGTACGAAACTTATACCCCTCAAGGGGGTACTGAAAAGAGTGCCCTTGCGGTATAGATACTGATTCTATCAGTGCACCCAGAAAGGCCCTTTCCTTAACTGTGAGGGACCTTTTTTATTGTTTAGTTCGACAAATGTAATCGCTTTTTCTTTTCCAGCTATATTCCAATCTGTTATCAAAAATGATTGACAGAATATTAACACAGAAGTATTTTCCTGCGTTTTTATATTTAAGATTTTGGGCATATTGCCAAATTCAAGTGAATAACAAACTTAGGAGACACAAAAATGACTGTAAGAGAGATTCAAGATTTTGCAAAAAAGATGGGGCTGAATGCCAGCAAGATGAAAAAAGCGGAACTAGTCAGAATGATCCAGAAAACTGAAAACAACACTCCCTGCTTTCAAACCGGTGCAGCAAGTTCCTGCGGTCAGGAGAACTGCCTGTGGCTCTCTGACTGCAAATAAATTCAGCGTTAGTCAATTATAAAGCCGAGTTCTCCAAGAGGCATCTCGGCTTTATTTATGCTAGATCCTGTTAGGCCCTTTCCTTAATTGGGAGGGGCCTTTATTAATGAAATAATCAAGACATTCCTTGCTCGATACCAAATTAGTAATGACCAAAGAACTTCCCGACGATATTCAAAAAGACCTGGAAAGGGCTTGTGGCCTCCATCAGCGTGCCACTTCAGATTATGAGAAATGTGTTGAATTCAACAAATTGATGTCAGACTTATTGGCGAGATTAGAAGATGCAGGTCATTACAGATTGGCTGACAGGGTGATGACCATTCTCCTTGACTGTAACCCCAAAGACGGCAGCAGTTGCGAGAAAGCTTCCATTACCGGGGAGCGAGTCAAGAAGTTTCAGAAAATCCCTGTAATTTAAATCAGACCTGAATTCAAAATATCCAGTGGACATCCATTAAATTTAAGAATCATTCACGACTCAATAAATATTGCTGCCATTCGTAATTAATAATTAAAAATGCAAGACCATTTCTGACCCTGTCGTCAAGGATGCCTGTCCAACGAAATGTAGATGAAGGTAAATGGTTATTAGCTGAAAACGAGACGGACATTTTTAGGTTATGTTTTTGATCCCAAGAGAGGTGCAGCGGTTTATTAAACTTCTTAAGGCGTATCCGCAGGGAAGATCGTTCAGGGAATTGCTCTCTGCAATTAGATCGATTGAATGGATGGTGGCAACAGGTGCCATTCCGAGTTCATGTGTAAAGGTGACACCCCCCAGTGAAATATCATTGATTAATCCGGTCACTACAGTTTCATCAGAATTGAGAAAACCGACGACAATGTTTTGCACTCTTGCCTTTCATGCTGTCTCCGTTCTGTAAAATTTTTAATCACCATTCACTTTCTCTCGTAATATTCCACTTGGTTTAAACGTAACAACCTTCCTGGCTTCCAGCATCATTGCTTCGCCAGTTTTAGGGTTTCTCCCTTTCCTGGCCGATTTAGCTTTGACATTGAATTTCCCGAATCCTGACAGTAAAACATCATCACCACTTCCAAGACTGGCTTTCATTATTTTCAGAATGGTTTCTACAGCTTCACGTGCTTGAACTTTACTTAACTTGGGACTAGATGAATGAACCTGGTTGATGAGATCAGCTTTGGTGAGGGCCATGATGGGAACTCCGAGTTTATGGAATAAAAAGCTAGTATAAATTTGATCTAGTTATATTTATTTTTGTCATATAATTATTGCTAGATAACAGCATTGGAGTTGAAAGTGGTCAATATAATCAAGACATTTTGTCACAGTAGTAACTTTTTGAGCCTATTACGAAGTTGCCATTTCAAGTGGCAACCTTAACTAGTCAATCAATCCATTTGATTTGGTTCTGGTTGATTGCAGGAATTTAAACTTGTTCAACAAATTAGACTTATATGATCTGCTCTTTGAAGCGCTTTCTTGAGACTTGCTTTCTGGCCGTTTATTAATGTCTTGACCGCACTGATGGCAGAGAAGGTTCTCCTTTGAAACCGAAATCAGGCAGTTGGGACATATCTTCATGGCCATTTGATTTCTCCGTTTAATAATTTCTCATCTGTAAAAAACCAAGCTGTTTTTGGCTCTTAGCTATTCGGCTATCTTTTACAAAAACCTGTAGTTTATCGTCCCTGCCTCATAGAAGGTTTGGCTTTATAATATGGATAATTATTAATCACCTTTATTATAAAAAAATTATTTTATAAATAAGTCAATCGACCGCCAGGAGTATTTCTTGGAGTATTTTATTTATCAGGCTGGAGGGAATCCAGTCCTTTAGTTGTATTTTTGTCTTAGTTAACAAGAAATTACAAAGTGATAAAATGATATGAATTTGAAACCGGCCCAAACAATAAATACCGGCTCTTCTGTAGTTATATTAAACTCCAGATATCTTGCCATAATGTTGAGTTTTGGCAGACCCATACTGATGCACTATTGTCGATGGATATGTTGACTTTAACTTGCATTAGTAAGAACTTACAACAAGCTGCCATTGTAATTAAACATAGAGAGTTTCCGTCTGTACCTTTTGCCTGCTAATTCTCGACCAATCTCGTCTATTTCTTTTCGTATGATCTTACGATGGCATAGATCAATGACTGCGTATTTCACACCCATTCCAAACAGTTCAGACAACTTTGCCAGGAGTGAAAAAGGATTTTCAGCAAGTGCCACAGTGGAATTCCAGGATTTGCGCAGAACAAATGATTCGCCCTTGGGACTTACAAAGGGCTGCGCATATATAAAATGAGAAGCCATAGGCCTGGCAGTAAAAAGAGGAGGCGTACCATAAACTGTCATGCCAAGATCAACCCCGGCCTTTGCTGCTGATTTGCTGCCTAAAATGTCTCCCAGGCTTTCCCGGTCAATTTCTATAGCTGCTTGCGTACTCTGCAGTTTAAGAGAATGCAGGGCATACAGCCCTTGGGAATTAAGAATATTCAAGGTGTAATCCCCTAAGAGGTTCAATCTCTCTTTTCCATCAAAGAATAACTGCTGCCCGACGTGTCCGATCTGCCAGGTTCTAAAATTTTTCTCAATAAGCAGGTTTATTGCTTTACTAAAAAATTCCAAATCGTTTTCCAATAGTATTGGAGGCAGACACCAGACCATCTTATGCTGAAATTTTTTAACAGTTTTTCCATGGTGCTGAAAATCATTATAGGTTTTTCGGTTGAGCTCCACCAGGAGCAATTCAGGCATAACCGGCAAGTGGAGTTTTAGGACCTGCAGATCATCAATTTTAATGTATGTACGAGGCATGGCTGCTGATGAACCTTTCTTTCTTCTTCCTGCAGCAGGTTGTTTTTTGTGACTGATCTGGCCAGCCGCCAGGCTTTTTTGAATTGTCGAGACTTTCTGTTTTGTCTTTTTCTGTAACTTTGTCACTGTTGGGTTGAACCGCCCGGCATCAAGGCCGGGCTTTTTTCTTTCAGCTTCCCTGGCCATACGGCTGTCAACCTTAAACAGACTGTCTCCCTGTTTTACAACTGCCGGAACTTCAAGCATGATGTTATCACCCGGATCAGCCTGGGATATTTTCCGGCCATTTTTTGTTATGTTTCGCAGGCTAAAGGCGACCCTCTCCCCTGTATCCTCCTGATGCAAACGTAAGCGATCTCCGACCTGTATTGATTGTTTTAATACCAGCGAAACCTTCCCCTTGCCTGTACCTTTACCAGCCTGCCCCAGATACATCCCGATATTGCCCGAATGATATGGCGAAATTAATTCTTTTGACTCTGCTGTGCTGAAATATCCCTGGCTGGTTTTTCTTCCCATGGCCTGACCCAACAACTCTTTGGCATTTGCGAGGATCTTCTTGTCGCCGGTATCTGCATCAATGACCATCCGGTATGCCTTGACCACGGTGGAAACATAATGGGCACTGCGCAGCCTGCCCTCAATTTTAAATGACGATACACCTGCCTTCTTTAGTCCGTGGATCAGATCGATACCGCTCAGATCATTCATGGAAAAATAGTAGCCCGGTTTTTCTCCCTTCTGGTTCCACTGGTAGCGCCGTCTGCATGGCTGTACACAGCGCCCGCGCAAACCGCTTTTCCCGCCGAGGTAACTACTGAATAAACACAATCCTGAATAACTGAAGCAGAGGGCACCGTGGATAAAGACCTCCAGCTCCATGTCATTTGTCCTGGCAATGGAACTGATCTCTTTAACTGTAAGTTCCCGGGCCAGCACCACGCGTTCAAAACCCATGTTTTCAAACTGCCGGACCGCAAGGGAGTTGTGAGCACCGAACAGGGTGCTGGCATGGAGCCGCAAATGCGGGAAATACGTACGGCAGAGATGATAAACCCCCAGGTCCTGGATAATGAGAGCATCCGGCTGCAGCGCTTCCAGCATGGCCAGGGTTTCCAGAACCTGCGGAATTTCATTTTCCTTCAGCAGGCTGTTCGCAGCCAGGTACAGCTTGACTCCCTTTGCATGGGCAAAGTGGATCATTGCTGCAATTTCGGCAAAAGTGAAATCCTTGGATAGAGCGCGGGCATTTAAAGCCGGCGCCCCGATATAAACAGCATCCGCACCTGCCTCTATTGCCTTCTCAAAGATATTAATGGACCCGGCAGGTGCGAGCAGCTCCGGTTTCAGCTTCTGTCTGTCATTCATATATCTGAGTGCAGCTATAAATTTTTTGTTCAATATCCATTCTAACGCAGTTACTAAAGTTGTTGGCAAGCATTTTAATAATTTGCTTAAAATTCAAAGAGTTGCGGCGTGCAAAATTGCGATTTGTCTGATCCGCCACAGGCGGAGAGTTTCGTAATTTAGCGAAGCGACCTGTAGAATTTAATTAATTGTTCAGCCAGTGCCGGAAATCACCTTCACAGCAAATTTCAACAGACCAATATGCACTTACCGCCGTCCTATACGCCGGATCTTTTTCTTAGATTGTATCACAGGCCTCTGCCAGTCTTTGCAGCGGAATACCTGCAGCAGCAACACACCCGCTACAAAACCACCCACATGGGCCCAAAAGGCTACTCCACCCCCTACCATTTTTTGTGAATTCAGTGAATCAAGTGAACCTTCGATAAACTGCATGATGAACCAAAAGCCAAGAAAAAAGTAGGCTGGAAGTTCAATGAGGTATATGAGGATGAAAATTGGCAGCAGTGTAAGTATCCTGGCCTGTGGGTAGGTGAGGAAATAGGCTCCGAGTACTCCTGAAACGGCACCGCTGGCGCCGATCATCGGAATGGTGGACTGAGGATTTGCTATAGCCTGAGCTGCCACCGATGCTAAGCCGCACAGTAAGAAAAACAGAAAATAGCGGCCGTGCCCCATGCAATCCTCCACATTATCGCCGAAAATCCAGAGAAACCACATATTCGAGATGAGATGCAGCAAATTGGCATGCAGGAACATTGAACTGAAAACAGGCAGGAAGCGGGATATGTTAATCCAGCCTTCTGCCTGCTGGGCGAAAAAGCGTGCCGGGATAAAACCAAAGGCGAGGATCAGCTGATCACCCTTGTGGCCGTAAGACATCTGGTATAAAAAAAATACTATATTGATAACTATCAGACCAATATTGACGATGGGAAAAGTCCTGGCCTGGATATTATCTTTAAGGGGGAACATCAGTTCACGATCAGATCAGTTTTTCACACGAGAATAGAGTGATTGATTGGGGATAGTCTAAAAAATATTTGCAGAGGACTACTTGGTCGAGGTTTTCTTTCATTGCTGCCAATAAAAACAGCAATGACTCAATTACTTATCGTCAAATTCCAACTGTTCAGGCCATGGGCGTAAGAATTTGACTGTGGGCAGCGGGATGACAAAGTAAAAATTGTTACCCTGGGCTGTGGCCTCATAACCCACCCTACCGCCATGCATTTCAATAACATGCTTGATAAAGGAGAGCCCATGGCCTGTTCCAGGCTTACTGTAGCTATTTATCCCGCGGAATCCGTCTGAATACAGGGCCGACACTTCATGGGATGACAGGTGATCCCCAGTGGTGAAAACATTGAACTTTGCCCCCCTCTGATTTGGCCCGAAGTAATCATCTATTATTTCACGGCCATAAGCCATTGCCTTTCTGTGGTTTCCCATAGCTTCACTAATTTCTTCGGTATATTTGACTGCATTGGAAAAAAAATTGGCATACACCTGTGCCAGCAATCCCTTGTCAACCATGATGGGAATCTCTTCCTCATCCATGCCTTTTGGCCTGTCAATGGTTATTTTGTTTGTTTTTAAGCGGCTCTTGTATTGCTCAAGTTGCGGCAGGATGATCTCCTTCTCAACCTTGCACAGTTTGGGACGTATAACAAGATGCCCGCGCGCAAAATGTTCCCTGCGGAATAAACTTTCCAGAAAAAGACTTACATTGGCATGGTGTTTCAGCATCTCCTGCTGGTATCCCAGAAGATCTTCGCGCAGGGTAGACATCCTGTCAATGATTGCGTTGCAAGCTTCGCTGCTTACCTCGGAGTTTTTCCTATATTCAGTCATTTCCATTTCAAGTTCCTGCAAATCGCCTATTTTATTGCGGAGCTGGTTGAACAGGTGCTTGAAATACATATTGGGAATAATAACATTGTGCTCAATATCCATCACCAGGCTGTTGATGAATTTGAGATGCTTGATGTTCTGCTGAGCCAGGAGGCGGTTGTGGAGCCTGAACCCGATGCGGTTGACATACTTGTTTAGGAAAAACTGATCCGCTTCTGTGAGTTTCTCCAACGGAGAGATCTCAAACATGCCAAGAATCCGGATATTTTCCTGCCACGGCTGCTGATTCGGGCTCAGGAAGTTTTCATCTTTGGGCAATTTCTGGGGCGGTTTCCGATAAATCGGTACGATATAGGAGTTTTCAGATTTATAGGCCTTATCACTGAGATATATGCCCGTCGGTATCGGGCGTGGCTCACGGATAATGCCCTCCAGACTATTGCATACCAGCTTGAGATGTTTCTCTTCCGCATCGAGGAGGTAGAACGCGCTCTCAACCTTCATGGATTCTAGGAGTACTACAACCGAAATGCGGTAGAAATCATCCAGCCGGTCATATTCCTGGACCAGGTCGAAAAAACTCTTCAACAGGTTATTCTGCAGCGGACTGAAATCATAGTGTATATGATCCTTTAGCTTCTCCCGCACCCGCTTTTGAACATGATGCAGATCTAATCTTTTAACGGCAATTTCTTCTGCCATAAAAAACCTCAACAGGTTGATGGAACACCGCACATGAGATCGTGGTCAGAATATCTCCTGAATATAGTTCCCACAAATTGCAGCAAAAACATGACTTACTCAGCATAGGCGGTACTTCAACTGCTGTAATCCAATACAACTTCATCAGTGCCTGCATCCTCATGCAAAAGCACGTGAATGTGCTGATTGGTGCCGACCTTTATCTCCATTCCGGTGTAATCAGGTTGAATAGGCAGTTCCCGCCCTCCCCTGTCAACCAGAACTGCAAGCTGAATGCTGCTGGGACGCCCAAAATCCATTATTGCATCCAAAGCCGCCCGGATAGTCCGGCCTGTATAGAGTACATCATCAACCAGTATCATGGTCTTTCCTTCCACCTCAAAGGAAATATCTGTTTTCTTGACAACAGGGTTCTGGGTTACCCTGCTCCAATCGTCCCGGTACAAGGTGATGTCAAGGCTTCCTGCCGGGAGATTTTTCTTTTCACGTTCTTTTATAATGCGATGAATACGATCTGCCAGAAAAACACCGCCCGTATGAATGCCTACAATGACCAGGTCTTCCAACCTGAGATTTCTTTCAAGAATCTGCAGGGCGATCCTGTCAAGCGCCCGTTCAATATCCTGGGACGACATTATTACTTTTTTCTTACGCGCCATTCTCAACACGCCTCCAGAAAAAATCTATTCCTTTTTCATCCACAAGGTTTATGGCTTCCGGGAATGCGATGCACTCCACAGCAAAAACCTTTGCTGCTATTTCCTCAGGTGTATCATCATACGCCAAAGGCACACATTTCTGTACAACAATAGGCCCCTCATCATACCGGTTGTCGGCAAAATGGACGGTGCAGCCACTGACCGTTACACCCTTTGCCTTGGCCGCCCGATGGACACGCATGCCATAAAACCCGTCACCGCAGAAGGACGGAATCAGGGCCGGGTGGATATTTAATACATTCCGCTGGAGCTCAGGCGGTGGTTCATACAGCTTCAAATAGCCCGCCAGGCAGATGAGATTGACATCATAATCCTTTAAAATCTCATTGATTGCCCCGTTCCCCACCGCATGATAATTCGGGTAGCCGTACTTTTCCGCCTTCTGCAAACCCAAAACATCCTTGACATTGGAGATGACAACCTTGATTTCAGCATTTAAGCTGCCATCCTGGATCCGTTCATGAAAGTTATCCAGGGTCCTGCCGCTGCCCGACAGCAGCACTGCCATTTTCTGCATTATGCTCCTCCCTTAAAATGTGCATTGGCAGCTGTATCAACCTTGGACAGCCAGGCAGCAATTGCCGTGTCATAGGAACTGGTGAGCTGAAATACTTTGACCGCCAGGCGGAAGCGGGTCACAAGGGTAGTATTGCCATGTTCTTTTATTTCAGCAAGCACCTGGGGATAATCGGCAGGGTCTACAATAACAGTGACATACTGGAAATTCTTGGCCGCAGCCCGAAGCATCGTGGGGCCCCCGATGTCTATATTTTCAATGGCATTGGCCACTGTGCAGTTCGGGTCCTGGGTCGCCTTGTCAAAGGCATACAGGTTTACAGCAACAAGATCTATCTGCTGCAGACCATGAGAGGCCATCTGCTCTTCGTGGGATGCATTGCCCCGAAGATACAGAATGCCGCCATGCACCCTGGGATGCAAAGTCTTGACACGGCCATCCAGCATTTCCGGGAAACCTGTAAATTCCGAGACATCCTTTACCGCAATGCCATTTTCCCTCATTTTCTTGGCAGTTCCGCCTGTTGACAGAATCTCGATGCCAAGGTCCTCGAGCTGCCTGGCAAAATCTTCAATTCCGGATTTGTCAGTCAGACTGATTAACGCTCTCTGCATTTTAGCCATTGTTCTCCTCTCTATTTGTGATGCTGATAATTTCCGTTTATAAATAGAAATTCTAGGAAAAGATTTTTGTTATAAACAGGTTTCAAAGTTTCAAGGTTTGTCAGCATAAGAAACTGCTGACGATTGACACAAGATTTCAAGTAAAACAACAAAAAATTTTACCGACTTAAAAATGTTCCTTATAAATATTTTCCCCTTGCCCCCTTGGCCCCTCGACACCTTGACCCCAATTCTTTTTCTTTACCCTTTAACCTTTTTCCTTTCACCTTGCCGTTTCCCTCAATCCTTGCGGGTGAAACTTTTGATCTGCCTGCGTGCCCTTTTATCAGGACGCTTCATCGGTCCGTACATCTTGCTGGCAGCCTCCAGCCGTTTCTGCTCCCGGGTCGCGTGGCGCTGCTGTACGCTGGACTCGGTCTCCTCATAAAGCAATTGCGCTTCCTTGGCGGGCCCTCTTTTAGCCGCCAGACCCTGGACAATTACTATGAACTCAAGCTCGCCGCGCCTGATCCGCAACTCGTCACCTGGTTGCACCATCCTTGCAGGTTTTATTCGGGCCCCGTTAATATGGACCTTGCCCCCTGTAACCGCCTGGGCCGCCATGGAACGGGTCTTGAAAAATCTTGCCGCCCACAGCCATTTATCGATTCGCACTTTATCTTCTGCCATTTCATTTTTCGCCGCCGGCACTATCAAAACACTATTAAAGAGTCTACCCTGAAACGGAACTGTCCCGTTCCTCAATCAACTGCTTGAGGGTCAGCGACAGCTTGGCCGGGTTTGTGTCCATCTTGGCCATGCAGCAATGGGCACCGGCTTCCATAATTTCTGTCTTAATAGTGGCGTCAGTCAAGACAGAAAGAACAACCCTGATGATTGCATCATACTGAGGGTTCGCCTTTATTCTTGCGAGCACCCCTTTGCAGTTGAATATTGCTTCCTGCCATTCAAGGATAATCGCATCAGGTGCTTCATTATTTAAAATACGGAACACCTCGTCAGCAGTCGTGGCCTGCATAACGTAAAAACCGTCCAGCACCAACTTGCTTTTATTAATATTGCGTGCTGTGTCCGTACCGCCCGCCAGGAGGATTTTCTTCCTGCCCTCCGCCTCTTTTGTTACTGCTTTATCCAACTCGCTGATGAGTTTTTCCAACTGTGCCTTCTGGTTGACACTCAAATCGACAAACTGCAGCCCCATACCGATGCCGCGATGATTGTGCTTAACCATGGCCTGGACCGTCAGATCAAAATTACCCGGCATGGTTGGGATGCCGACCTCGACTATGGCATCATCTTCAAAAGAGCGGCCGGTGTGCAAAAATAGCCCATCTTCGCTGATGTCCAGGGCTTCAACCATGATCTGCTTATTCACCAGGACCTTTTTCTTAAACGTGACCCGCTTTAAATTTCTGGACTCAATGCCCATTCCTTTCTTTGCCCCCGTCTTCATAACGGGTCCATCATGGTTTTTTTTCATTTCAGAAGATTCCGGCCCTTCTCCTGCAGCCGGCCCGGCTTCACTCCCAATTTCTTCAGGCTCTTCAGCCTCATCATCCCCGGCAGAATCAACATCCTCTCCATACCTTCCGGCCATATCCAAAAATTCCGTTCCAGATTGCCGCATGTTTTTCCCTGTTTTTCCTTCCGACCGGCCTGCGGCGGCAGATGATGATATTTCTTTTGGGGGGCTTGGTTTTCTGATGCTCAAAACTGATGCGCAGCCTGGGCACTTGAATTTGACCACATCAGATGTAATCTTATCCGGATCGAATTTAAGCTTTGCCTTGCATTTTGGGCAAACGACCTTCATTTTCGTAGTCACTGTTCACTCCATTATTATATCATTGAATGCAAATTGGCGCGCGCTTCAGATCAAATTGTATCTTTGGAGGCTACAATAACAAAAAACTTTTCAAATGGATACCCATGATGTCTAATGATTAAAAAAATTTTGCCATGATACTCAGGATTATATCACATCTGCAATTCTGCCATGTCTCGTTCTTTTAGGGACTCTTGAAAAACAAAACTGACCTGTTTCATGCTTTCTGCCCATATACATAATTCGGGTGACGGTTTCATTGAAATCGTTGATGTGCTTAATGAATAGCGCTGTTATAACTGGTTCCACAGTTGACAGCGCAGCGTCAAACCAGTATAAGGGGTGCCGCATAATTTATAATCGCATAGAATAATAAGGATACGTGCTCATGAAACTTGGAATAATCGGTCTGCCCGGAGCCGGCAAATCAACCCTCTTTGAGGCCATGACAAAAATAGTACTGGATGAGACGGCCCACAAACCGGAAGACCGCCTTGGGACCATCAAAGTCCCTGATGAAAGAGTCGACCGTTTAAGTACCATGTACAGTCCCCAAAAGACAATCTATGCCCAGGTTGAATACCTGCTGCCATATATACCAATGCAAAAACCTGGACAGAAAGGCGACGAAACAGCCTGGACCGCCGTGAGGACCTGCGATGCCCTGATCCACGTTGTCCGTAACTTCAAGGGATTTGGCGAGGAAGCTGCAACACCGCTGCAGGATTTTGCCAAAATAAATGAAGAAATGATCTTTGCTGACTTGCTGGTCGTCGAAAAACGTCTCGAGCGTTTGGGGCTCGACCAGAAAAGAGGCAAAAAGCCTGATCCGGAAGAACTCAGGTTGTTGGCGCAATGCAGGGAAATACTGGAAAAGGAAAAACCTCTGCGCCATAATCCTGAACTGGCAGCTGCGCCCCAACTCAGGGGTTTCACCTTTCTCTCCGGCAAACCCATGCTCATCCTCTTTAACAACGAGGATGATGAAAAAGCAATGCCGATGATCGGAAATACTTTAGCCGATGAGAAATCTTTTGCCATCCGCGGCAGATTGGAACATGAACTGGTTCAGATGGATGCGGGCGAGGCCAAGGAATACTTAGCTGCATATAATATCTCCACCTCGGCCATGGACAGAATGATTTTTCTCTCATACGAATTACTGGGTTTAATTTCATTCTTTACAGTAGGCCCTGATGAGGTTCGGGCCTGGACCATCAAAAAAGACACACCGGCTGTTGAGGCTGCTGAAGTTATCCATTCCGACATAAAAAAGGGTTTTATCCGGGCGGAGGTCGTTGCCTATAAGGACCTCATGGAGGCTGGTTCTTACAAGGATGCACGCCAGAAGGGCACAGTCCGGCTTGAAGGCAAGACCTATGGAGTCCAGGATGGTGATATCATAGAATTCAGGTTCAATGTATGAAACAGAAGTCAGGAGTCAGAAGTCAGGAGTTAAAATAAAACGGAACTCTTATAAGCGGGATAGTCACGAATAGCTTTTACGGTTCTTTGTGCCTTTGTGCCTCTGTGCCTCTGTGCCTTTAACCTTTTCCATTCTGCATTTTGAATTCTGAATTCTGAATTACTCGCTGCGCAGTGCATCAACCGGCTTTAGAGCAGCAGCCCGGCGGGCAGGTAAAACTCCTGCAAGCAAACCTATACCGGCAGCAAGCAATTCAGCCGCAATTATATAGGTCCAGGAAATATGCGTGGGCAGAGCCGGTACCAGAAAGCCAAGCAGCCAGGCGCCGCCAACCCCCAGCACCAGGCCAGCAAGCCCGCCCATAGAGGCAAGAATCACTGCCTCTCCCAGGAAAATCCCCAGGATCTGATTCTTTTCCGAACCAAGTGCCCGCAGCAAGCCTATCTCGTTGGTTCTTTCATTAACGGCAATAGTCATAATCGTAAGGATACCAACGCCGCCGACCAACAAAGATATCCCTCCTAGGCCACCGACCGCCAGGGTCAGAATATTCAATATCTTTCCTAATACTTCCAGCATCTTCTCCTGGGTGGTAATGGTAAAATCCTCAGTCCCGTGACGGGCGATTAAAATCTTTTTTATCTGGTCGGAAACATCCTCTGCTGAACTGCCCTCTTTATAGAGTACATCTATTTCCATGAGGCTTTCCCGGTTGAACATGGCAAGGGCTTTTGCAGTAGGTATCCACACGGCATCATCCAGATCAAAACCAAGCATCTGTCCCTTGGATTCCATGGAACCTATGACCCTGAACCTTTCTGAGCCGATACGAATCCATTTGCCCAATACCTGGCCTGTGCCGAACAACTCATCCTTTACTTTACTGCCCAGAACTGCAAATGATCGTGCCGCACGCGGAGGATCATCCGGCAGAAAAGTTCCGGTAGCCATTTGAAGTTTGAAAACCTCGGGTGCTGCAGGATCAATTCCATAGACTGTTGTTCTTCTTTGTTTCTTACCGACCTTAACCGCCGCATTACCCTGTACAACGGCAACAACATCTACCACTTGCGGAATTTTTTTGAGTGCCTGGCCGTCCTCGATACTTAAAGGCCTGACATTACTTATCAAGGCCCCGGAAACACCATGTGTGGTTACCCTGCCGGGGTTGACACCGATGAGATTGGTGCCGAACTGGGTGAATTCAGCCAGCATGAAACGATGTAACCCTTCACCAAGCGAGGTGAGCAGCACTACAGAACCAATGCCCACCGCAATACCCAATGCTGTAAGAAAACTGCGCATACGTTGTGAGCGCACAGCATTGGTCGTCAGTTGGATAAAGTCCTGTATGTGCATATTTCCTCTCTTCACTACCTCTGAATCCGTGAGCAGTTTGAACCCCGGTTTCAGGAATCCTACCTACGCGATAATGCTAAAGCCGGTTCCAATAATGAAGCACGCCGTGCCGGCAGCACTCCGAAAATTATTCCTGTGCCCAGGGCCAAACCAGAGGCCATGACCGGTGACCAGGGTGCAAGCGCCAAATTATATTCCGGCAAGAATCCGGCCAACAATTTCATTGCACTATAGGCCAGGAGGAATCCAAGAAATGCTCCAGTAATTGACAGGAGTGCCGACTCTGTCAAAAAAAGTCCCATGATCTGTGTTCGCGGTGCTCCCAGGGCTTTGAGCAGACCGATCTCCGAGTGCCGGTTGGAGACTGCCACCAACATTATATTCATGATCATGATGCCGGCCACTACCAGGCTTATGGCTGCGATACCACCGACTGTCAAGGTAAGTGCTCTGAAAATTTTGTCAAAGGTAGCAAGGATCGCATCCTGGGTTATAACTGTTATGTCATCCTCTCCCTCGTGCCGGGCCCGGATAATAGAAAGTATTGCCTTTTTGGCGCGTCCAATGGCATCTTCATTGGATGCTTCAACCACTATACGAAACAGAGAAACTTTATTGAAAAGCGATTGTGCGGTTGCCACCGGAATTATGACCACTTCGCCCATATCTTCTCCCAGTGACACCCCGGTATCAGCCAGAACACCAATTACCCGAAAACGGCGGTCACCGATCCTGAGCCATTTTCCGAGGGCCTGCTGGTTACCGAAGAGTTCCTTTCTGCCCTTTGATCCGATAACACAGACATTCCCACCACGATCCAAGTCACCAGGCGGCAGAAATCTGCCTTGATTCATTTCCAAATGGCGTATTTCAAGGAGATCAGAGCTCGAACCGAGCACGACCATCTCCCTTTCAAGCTGTTTAACAGAAACCGGTGCTGAACCGGCTATTATTGGCGCCACACGGCGTATAGCTGTCGATTGTGTCAGGGCAATGGCATCATCAAGGGTGAGATCGCGGGGCGTTTCCCCCAGCAGCGGAGGCGGTCCACCAATGGTTTCAGAACGGCCTGGGATGACTATGAGGAGATTGGTACCCAGGGAGGCGAACTGGTCAATGACATATCGCCTGCCACTGTCGCCAAGAGAGATGAGAAGAATAACGGAGGAGACGCCGATGGCCATGGCAAGCAGCGTCAGGATGGTGCGGCCGCGGCTGGCTGTTGTTGCCTGCATGCTGAAAAATACAATGTCCCTGGCCTGCATTACTCACTCCTTCTGATGATTGAAGGATCTAATTTCTATGCAGCTGTAATTGCCCTAACTCTGGGTCGCAGTATCCCCTTCAATACGTCCGTCCACCATTTTAATCCTGCGTTTGGCGCGCTCCCCCAGTTCGGGATCATGGGTCACCATAATCAGAGTGATGCCCTGACTGTTTAATTCCTCAAGGATATCTACCACGTCATTTCCCGATGCCCGATCAAGGTTACCGGTGGGTTCATCGGCCAGGATTACGGTGGGTTTCATGATGGTAGCACGGGCAATTGCGACCCGCTGCCGCTGTCCCCCTGAAAGCTGGTCAGGGCGGTGGTGGACTCTGTCCCCTATGCCAAAAGATTCGAGTGTTTCCAGGACGCGTTTTTTTCTTTCAGTTTTGTCAACACCGGCCAAAACAAGAGGCAACTCGACATTCTGTTCGGCAGTAAGGCGTGGAACCAGGTGGAAAAACTGAAAAACAAAACCGATCTTGTGGCGCCTGACATTTGCCTGTTTTTTATCATCCAGACTGGTTGTCATAATGTTATCAAGCTCGTAGGTACCTCCGTCCGGCCTGTCCAGAAGCCCCAATATATTTAACAGGGTAGATTTACCGGAACCTGATGGACCCATGATCGCTATATATTCTCCCCCAGAAGCAGAGAAATCAACGTCACGGAGGGCATGGACTTCTTCCTCACCCACCAGAAATACTCTTTCAATATGCTGGAGCTTTATCATTATTCTTCGGAGATTTTTACCCGGACGCCATCTTCCAGGCCGGGCCGATCGGTGGATATAACTAGGGATTCACCTTCCTGCAGACCTTCTGTCACCTGGGTATAATCCCAGTTTGACAAGCCTGTGCGGACCGATTTTTCGTGCAGACGTTGATCATGGGGCTGATATACATAGACCAGGCTGTTATCAAGCAGGGCTTGGGTTGGAATGCGCAGCACATCCTCCTCAACTGCAATAATGATCTCCACGTCTGCACTGTAACCGGCCAGGAAATTTTCCCCATCTTCACTGTTAGTAAATTCAACCTCGACATCTACAGTCCGTGCCTGTTTTTCCAGATCGAGCACATAAGGGTCGATGCGGCGCACCCGGGCCGGAAAATGTTTATCGCCGAATGCGTCCATGATCACCCTGGCCTCCATGTTAACCTTGACCGCCGCAGCATCAACTTCGTCAATCGGGGCAACAACATAAAAACATGAGGTATCCAGAAGTTCAATCGTTGGGGGTGTAGGTATCCCGGGGGGAGAAGGTGTAACGTATTCGTTCAGTTCACCGTTGATCTTGGCGATAATCCCGTCAAACGGTGCTACCAGCATGGTGCGCTCCAAATTGGCTTTAATAACGCTCACCCGGGCCCGGCTGGCTGCGACTTCGGTAACTGCCGCGTCATAAGCTGCCTGCCTTACCTTGGCTTCGGTTATGATCTTATCGGCATCCTGGTCGGATATGGCATTGTCCTGGATAAGCTTCTGCATACGCTCAGCTTCCCGGCTCGCTATTTCAGCCTGCAGCCGAGAAACTGCCGCCATTGCTTCACTTGCCATTATTTCTTTGCCCGCCAGGGCAGCCTGTGCCTTAAGGTCATTATTCCACAGCTCCAGCAGCAGCTGACCTTCCTTGACCACATCACCTTCATCAACAGTGAGAACGCTGATCTGACCGCCGGTAGCAGGAGACAGATTTGCCTTGCGGCAGGCATTGAGCGTCCCCGCCCTAGTGTTGGCAACAATTTTTTCAACGGTGCCAAGGGTTACCTGCACCACTGACACCTCAATCTCCTTGGGGCGCATTTTATACCAGGCAAATACGCCGGCAAGAAGGATAAGGAGCAGGATAATGAACCAGCGTAAACTGTGTCGAGGCATGTATCCTCCTTTCCAGGGGAAGAGGGGTAGGAGCTGTAACAAAAAGGTATAAGTTAATAATGTATCAAAAGTATCATGATGTCAATGAGTTAAATACGAGAGCTGATTAACAGCATTCAATCACCGCATCCTTTCTCTTGATCCATGTCTGGATGATGTAGAAGGCACAGCCGACCCCAGGAGTAACACTGATTGCAGCTGTCGGACAGTTTGCGGCACAGGCCCCGCATTCCATACAGGCATCTTGGTCGACAATGCGTGCTTTGGGATTCTCCACCTTAAAAACCGTGTGCGGACAGACAATTCCACACATACCGCAGCCGATGCATTTTTCCACATCAAGCTCCAAGGTTGTGACATTATTTAGATATCTGAAATTCTGCATTTTAAAGTACCTCATAAGCCATGATTCACATGTTGTCCCCAGATATTTTCTGAAGTGTTCCCCGCACGGATATTTAATGAAACGAAATTTCTGTCATGAATGTACCGGTTCAGCTTACAAATGGGGCTGCCACCCAGGCAATTATCACAGTTACAACTGCAATAATCTGGATGGGAATACCCTGCCGCATTTCTTTTTCCACCCCTGAAGGCGAAGTAAAAGGAGTAGCACCGGTAAAATTCATAGCCGCATAGGAACTCACCGCCGTGGTTAAAAGAAGCAGGATGAATGATTCCAGGCGGGTAACACTAGCACCCAGGGAAAAAGTTACGAAAATACCGGCAACCAGACCTGTAAGTATGCCTTTTATATAAAACTGGCGCATGGGAAGCCATGGTAGCAAAATCGGGACAAAAACCGCACCGGCTACTATTCCGAACAGGTAGGCAACAGCTCCATTTAACCCCCGGAACCATGCTGCTGAAAAAGAAAAAATATTCGGACTGATCCCGGAGAGTATAAATACGGCAAGCAGAATTATCAGAGAAGGTTTTACGATCAGAGACAGCTCCACAGGTATGAGAACTGTTCTCTCAGCAATAGAAAAGGTAAGTTGCCGCATTTCTGTTTCTGCCTTACGGCCGTTATTTAAAAATGCCGGCAAATCTCTTGCCCGGATGGGCCCCCAGGTAACTTTAAAGCCGCAGTCTTTCTTCACAGCTTGGGCGGAAACCCCTGGAGCTCCAAGCTGCGGCAGGATCAATTCCCGATGCGAAACCACCCGGTCCAAACCAACACGTTGTACCTGACGGATGACTTCTTCAGTGGAAAACGTTTTTTTGCCGGCTGCACACCAGACGTTAATGCCACGTGTATCTAAAACCAAAATCCAGGCGTCAGTCGAGTCCAGCTCACGTCGCAGGCTGTCAAAGCTGAGTTTATAATTTGCTGTAACCAGAACCGGGGAATCATTTCCTGGTTTGCCGACAGAATAAAGACCAGGAGCAATCCGGTACCTGTCACGTGAAATACCAAGACGAGCCCGGACCGTGCCTGCAAGATCCTGAAATTTCAACCTCGTTTCTATCTTTGGTATAGCACCAACGGACGTTTCCACAAAATCAGCAACAAAGTGCCACATCCTGTAACCCGGCTTATCAAATGGACTGCTTGGAGGCCCCGGCTTTGGGCCGCAGCATGGTGCATCATCATCTACCGGCCCGGCCATGGGCAAGGTAAGATTCTGCAATACCGGGACACAATCCTTACCTTGATCTTTGCTGCCGCAGCAAGCTGTGTTGCCTGTATCGGCATCGTGTTTGTTTACAAAAAGCTTCTGCATTTCCCGTTCTCTCCATATTTAAATCTGTGGCGATTTGTTAAGGGCATCAACCATCAGGATAAATTTTTCCAGCATTGATTCGTCAAGGCAATAACAGGTCTTGGGCCCTTCGACCTCTCCTTTTATGAAACCGGCATCCTTGAGACATTTAAGGTGCTGACTGACTGTGGATTGGGCCAGAGGCAGTAATTCCACGATATCCCCACAGAGGCAGCGGTCAATTTTTTTCAGATAGTGAATAATCATTACCCTGGCCGGGTGTCCGAGGGCTTTACACATGGCGGCAAAAAGTTCGGCATCATGGGTATGGGCCATTCCGGCCAAAAACTTATTTTTAGATTTCATTTTCCTGTCACACTAAAATGCACCAGATATAAGGATATTAAAAATAGTAATGTTATGAGATACGATCGGATTTCTCTTCAGTATCAACCATTAATCGTGAAATTACGATAAGCGACAATGCCCTTGTTGTCAAGAATACAGATTTTATATCGTTTTTTACCTCAGAACTTCACGTTGGTTCTATCCACTGATAAACGATACATTAATTCCATCTTTTTTATGCGGTCACTAAACTCGTATTTCAAATCTTTATCGCGTAGACATGCGTTTAAATTTCAGTTACATTGAAGCACCGCGCACCTTTGGTTGAAACCACCGGCAAGAAGACATTGCAATAAACTTATGAGAACATTTTGCCCTCTTCGAAATTGACTATTTAAAAATACCATGAGGATCGATTTTATCTTGTTGCAACACCTGTTTCGTTATTTGCTGCTGGCATCCCTTTTCTTCTTGCTGGCAAGTTTTTTCCAGGTGCGCAACTCCTATGGGCAGGAAGCAACTATCTCCGATTTTACGGCAGCAAACTCGGAGGACAACCTGCTGCTCTATCTTACAGTTTCAGACTGGTTCACTGAAGATATGGAAGCTGCCATCCACAACGGCATACCTATAACATTTGTTTTCTCCATTGACCTCTCTGTAAAAAAAAACAAATGGCCCGACAAGAAAATCAGCGAGCATGAATTCAACCATGTCATGGAATATGACAGCCTCAAAAAACAATACCGTATTCATCGCAATGAAAAAGGGGACAGCAAGGTTACCTCCTCTCTAGAGGAAGCCAAGAAACTTATGTCTGAAATCAATGGCTTCAAGGTATTACGTCTTGATGATCTAGATTCCAAGAGATCCTACACTTTAAGGGCAAAAGCGAAACTGGCCCGTAAAACTATGCCCCTTTACGCCCATTACCTGATACCTTTTTCCTCACCCTGGAATTTTGAAACAAAGTGGCAGAAACTAACCCTGCGGCTTGCCTTATGACCAAGGAACCACACGACATAAGAAAGAGGAGGACACGGTATGCAATTATCATCTGCCTGATCCTCATACCTGTTCTGACCTATCTTGAAACGGTTGTCTTCCAGATCGGTGAGATTACCTTCCCCGTCAGTGGCAATGTTCTTGTTTTCTCCCTGATAAATATCAACATTATCCTGCTGCTGCTTATGGTCTTTTTGGTATTCAGAAACCTGGTACGACTTGTATTTGAACAGCGGCAGATTTCCTTGGGCAAATCACTTAGAACGAGACTGGTCATATCCTTTATTTCACTGTCGCTGATACCCACAATCCTGCTTTTCTTTATAGCTTTGCAGTTTGTTTCCACCAGCATGGATTACTGGTTTAACTCAAATGTTGAAGAGTCACTTGATGAATCATTGAAGGTTGCGCAGGACATTTATCAGAAAAACCGTGGGCGCACCATTGAAACTGGGAATTCCATTGCAGAACAGCTTGCAAGTGCCCGTCTCATGGAACGTGACCCGCAATCCATCCAGCTGTTCCTTTCAGGTCTTCTGAGAGCGCGCAATGTCGACGGGCTTACACTTATCTCAAATCAGCGGCAGGTAATTGCCACTGTAATGAGTGACAAGATAAATTTACAGAGTTTGCCGGAAATCCCAAGAGAACTTTTCCGTTTAACCCTGGCCGGTGAAAAAAACCAGACATCCATACAGAGCGTAGCCTCGGGAGAGATTGTCAGAAGTCTCACCCCGATATTCTTTAAAGAAAAAAGAGATTCCTTTCCACATCTTTTGGTCACTACCGTATTCATTCCTCAGGAACAGCTGCAGCGCATGACAGTCATTTCCAAAGGCATCGAGGGATATCGTCAGCTCATGCTGCTCAAGAATCCTCTGAAAACAAGTTTGCTGGTCATGCTGCTCATTGTAACCCTGCTCATTATTTTCAGCGCGGTCTGGTTCGGTTTTTATATCGCCCAGGGCCTTACCGGCCCCATCGGCAAGCTGGCAATAGCTACGCGCCGAGTTGCCGAAGGTGAACTCGACTTTGTACTGGAGAAGGAATCGGATGATGAGATGGGCCTGCTCGTTGACTCTTTCAACCGGATGACTAGCGATCTGCAGGCCAGCAAGAAACAATTGGAATCAGTTAACCTGGCTCTGCAGCAGAGCAATATTGAACTGGATGAAAGACGACATTATATCGAAACTATCCTCCAGAACGTTCCCGCGGGGGTCATTTCTTTTGATGCGCAAGGCAATGTTACCAGCATTAATAAATTCGCTGAAGACCTCCTGCATATTGATAAAGAGGATTACCTGCACCAGGATTTCCGCACAACTCTCATGCCTCCCCACAGGGATATCGTAGAAAATTTCCTGCAGGAACTTGAGGAGTCAGGAAAACAGACCATACGGCGTCCCCTGCGTTTGTCCCTGGGCAGGGAAACCTTCTCTTTGCTGGTCAATATCACCAAGCTTTATGATGATGGAGCAAACCCGCTGGGAACAGTGCTTGTTTTCGATAACCTCACACAACTGGAAAAGGCCCAGAGAGTTGCAGCCTGGCGTGAGGTTGCCAGACGCATTGCCCATGAAGTAAAAAACCCTCTTACTCCCATCCAGCTTTCAGCACAACGTTTGCGCAAGAAATATCTCTACACTCTGGAATCTGACAAGGAGGTTTTTGATCTCTGCACCCAGACCATTATCAACCAGGTTGAAGAACTTAAAGGGCTTGTGAGTGAATTTTCCAGTTTTGCAAGGATGCCGGTTGTAGAAAAATCTCCTAATGACCTTGTTGCGATGGTCAGGGAAATACTAGTATTTTATGAAGAAAGCCATAGCTATATTACCTTTCGCCAAACAGCAGAGCAGGATATCCCGCGCTTTAATTTCGATCTCAAACAGATGAAACGGGTTTTGATCAACCTGCTGGAAAACTCCATAGCTGTTTTGCAGGGAGGTGGAGTTATAGAAATTGTCCTTTCATATGACAGGGAGAAACAGGTCGTGTTTATGGCCATAAAAGATAATGGCCCGGGAGTCGCAGATGAAGATAAGTTCAGGCTGTTTGAACCCTACTATTCAAAAAAGAAATCCGGCACCGGTTTAGGATTGGCTATTGCCAACACTGTTGTATCTGACCACGGCGGTCAGATACGGGTAACAGATAACAAACCCAGCGGGGCAATTTTTACGGTTGAATTGCCCATGAGCGCTTAATTCAAGTTGTCAGTAACCTTTTTTCGAGATAAACTCGAAAAAATAGGCACAAGGTCAAAGGGTAAAGGGTAAAGAAAAACAATAGGGGGCAAGGGTAAAATATTTTCAAGGAACATTTGTAGGTAGGTTATTTTTCCCCTCGAAACCTTGAAACCTCGAAACCTAAAAATAACAGCCATGCCCAAAAAAATTCTTGTCATTGATGATGAAAAAAGCATCCTGCAATCCCTGGCAGGTATCCTGTCGGATGAAGGATTTATTCCTGTCTGTGTTGATTCCGCAGAAGAAGGTCTTAAACGCCTCAAGTCCGAGATGATTGATCTTGTCCTGCTCGACATCTGGATGCCGGGCATGGACGGTATTGAGGCGTTAAAACAGATTAAAGCAGAATACCCGGAACTTCAGGTTATAATGATCTCAGGGCACGGCACCATCGAGACTGCTGTGCAGGCAACAAAAATTGGCGCTTTCGATTTTATTGAAAAGCCTCTGTCCTATGACAAGATAATCCTTGCCACCAAGAACGGTCTGCGTTTTTCCAGCCTGGAAACCGAAAACCTCATCCTGCGCCAGAAAGCTAACCACAAACCCACCCTCACCGGCAACTCGCTGGCCATAAATACTCTCAAGGAGCAGATTGAAAGAGTTGCACCGACAGATGCCTGGGTTTTGATCCGAGGTGAACACGGCACAGGCAAAGAACTGGTTGCCCAAACTATTCATCGCTTGTCCAATCGAAACAGCAAGCCCATGGTTGAAGTAAATTGCGCTGCCATCCCTGAAGAATTAATTGAAAGTGAACTCTTCGGTCATGAAAAGGGTTCTTTTACCGGAGCCCAGACCAGCAAACGGGGTAAATTTGACCAGGCTGACGGCGGCATGCTCTTCCTTGATGAAATCGGCGACATGAGCATGAAAACCCAGGCAAAGATCCTGCGCATCCTCCAGGAACAGACCTTTGAGCGTGTAGGGGGTAATCAAACTATCCTGGTTGATGTCCGTGTTCTTACCGCAACGAATAAAAACCTCGAAGAAGAAATTGAAGCAGGAAATTTCAGAGCGGATCTTTTCTGGCGTCTCAATGTTGTCCCCATACACATCCCCTTACTCCGGGAACGGGTTGAAGACATTCCCCTGCTGGTGGCCGATTTTGTAGAAGCCCTCAGCCATAAAGGATTGGGGAAAAAATCCTTCACAGATGAAGGAATGTCTGTAATGATGCGCCATACCTGGCCTGGTAATGTTCGTGAACTGCGCAACTTTGTTGAACGGCTTGTTATTATGTGTCCTGATGAAGAGATCAACGCCAAAACCGTAGAGCAATATCTGCACCAGACGTCTCCCTCCCCCTCACCTGAAACTTTGCCGAATAAGTCAGCCCTGGCTCCCTACAGGACACAAAATTTCAAGGAAGCCAAAAGGGAGTTTGAGCGCGAGTACCTCATTGGCAAGCTCCAGACAAACAACGGCAACATTTCCCAGACCGCTGAAAGGCTTGGTATAGAGCGCAGCCATCTGCATAAAAAATTAAAAGCCCTGCACATAGAAGTTTCTGATACTGAATAAGATTCTTTTATGTATCATGCCTCACTTTCCAGCCTGATCTGCTCTCTCAGAAAGTAGTTAATAATGGTTTGAGTTTTGGCTAAGGGTGCTTATGGTATAAGCCTGAAAAGCTCCTCTCTGGATCTGTGATACATCCGTCTTGTTTACGGATTCAGGATAATTGCACTAATATTATGTAAAAACCCGGATACTCGTTTTTTATCAAGAGGAAAGAAACAACAATGAGTGATGACAATACAACAAACCTGCCCTCTCACCAGGATATTGAAAAAGACATCAGTGAATATCTGTCAAAAAAATATGGTGACCGGGTCAAAATAATTGGATTCCATGCCCAGCCTGAACTGGAAATAGACAGCACGATAAGTACTGACAGCCCCGTTGAAAAGAAAATCCCTTACATAGAATTTAATATAAAACCTGAAGAACTATGCGCCTATCTGGATGAATATGTTATCTGCCAGGATGAAGCCAAGGCCATCCTTTCCACTAAGACCTGTACCCACTTCAACCGGATCAGGAATGCAATTGAAAATCCTTTGCAAGCCAAAAGAACCGTCGGACAGATCAAAAACAATGTTCTTCTGATCGGCCCTACAGGTGTAGGCAAAACCTTCCTTATTAAACTGATTGCCAAAAGACTGGGTGTACCCTTTATCAAGGGGGATGCTACAAAGTTCAGTGAAACCGGCTATGTCGGCGGCGATGTTGAAGACCTGGTGCGCGACCTTGTGCGTGAAACCGGAGATGATATTGAAAGTGCCCAATACGGCATTATATATATTGACGAGATCGACAAGATTGCATCTGCGCGCAATGTTATCGGTGCAGATGTCTCCCGTTCTGGTGTTCAACGTGCTCTTCTCAAGCCCATGGAGGAAACCGAAGTTGACCTCAAGGTATCCCATGATCCCATTTCCCAGATCGAGGCTATAGAACATTACAGGGCAACCGGCAAGCGCCAGCGCAGGATGATAAATACGAAAGATATTCTTTTTATCATGAGCGGTGCCTTTACCGAGCTTGAGGATATCATCAAAAAACGCACCCAGAAACAGGCCATTGGTTTTGAAGGAGATATTGCCTCGAAAAAAAAGTCAGGCCGCTACCTGAAACATGTCAAAGCTGAAGATCTTATCGCGTATGGCTTTGAAAGTGAATTCATCGGGCGGCTCCCGGTTATAGCCTGTCTTGAAGAGCTGACTGTTGACGATTTGTACAACATTCTCATGAACCCCAACAGTGCTGTAGTTGTCGGCAAAAAACTTGATTTTCTCGCCTATGGCATCCGGATCCAGTTCAGTGACGAAGCACTCATGGAGATTGCCAGAAAAGCAGCCCAGGAGCAAACCGGAGCCCGTGGCCTTGTGAGTTGTATGGAAAAAACTCTGCTGCCCTTTGAAAAGAAGCTGCCCTCAACAAATATAAAGTATCTTGCAGTCACACAGGAACTGGTGAAAAACCCTCGGCAGGAACTGGCGCGCATTCTGTCTGATAATGATCATCTTGCCTTGCATGAAGACCAGTATCACCGGCTTTTTCAGGAGGAGCGCGTGCGCATTAAGGAATTAATAGTACAAAAAAGGGGGGAATTCCTTGAGGAACATGGTGTCGCGCTCACGCCGGAGCGCATGAGTATTATGGCCAAACAGTGCCAGGATGAAGTGCTCGATATCCGTGACGCCTGTGATATTTTCATTGATTATGTCAAACATATTAAAAAATGCGAAAAAAACATTTCAGCAAAATGCGGTATTCATGTTACTTTCAGCGACGAGGCGATAGACAGGATTCTGGAGCGACAACCGCTAAATCAGGAAGTTATCAAATCGCTTTGTGAAACCTTGGGCACAACCTTTGAGTACGGCCTGGGGCTGCTGGAGCAGAAAAAAGGCGTTGACCATGTTGTTATCCCCGGGGCCGGCATTGATCGGCCTGAGCAATATATAAGCGACCTGGTCCGCGACTTTTTTCAAACGTAACATTTTGCTGACACGTTTTTCTTATTCTTTTATTTAACATGCATTGTTGAGGAGAAAAAATGTTATTTCCTGACTACCGCCCAAGGCGACTCAGAAAAAACGAACCCTTTCGCGCCCTGATCCGGGAAACGCACCTTTTCCCGGCGCAACTTATTTACCCGATTTTCGTCATGCCCGGAAAAAACAAGCAGGAGCAGATTTCTTCCATGCCCGGCGTATATCGTCTTTCCGTGGATCAGCTTGCCAAAGAAGGCAGGGAATGCCTCAAGCTTGGTGTTAACTCTGTCATTCTTTTCGGCCTGCCTGAAAAAAAGGACCCCATGGGATCCGGGGCCCATTTAAAGGATGGGATTATCCAACGCGCCATCCGGGAATTAAAGAACAGTGTACCTGAACTCCTCGTCTTCACCGATGTCTGTCTCTGTGAATATACATCACACGGTCATTGCGGCATTATCATTAAAAACCAGGTTGACAACGACGCCACTCTGGAAATCCTGGCCAAGACAGCTGTTTCCCATGCTGCTGCAGGAGCTGACATGGTGGCCCCCTCAGACATGATGGACGGCCGGATCGGCGAGATCCGGGCCGCCCTGGACGAGGAGAATTTTGAGACTGTCCCGATCATGTCCTATGCTGTCAAATATGCCTCTGCATTTTATGGTCCCTTTCGTGATGCCGCCGACTGTGCCCCTCAGGAGGGTGACAGGCGCAGCTACCAGATGGATCCGGCAAACTCCCTTGAAGCACTGAGGGAAGCGACTCTTGATGTCGAAGAAGGCGCTGATATCCTCATGGTCAAACCGGCTGTAGCCTATCTTGACATAATCTCCAGGCTGAGGGATGAATTCGACCTGCCCATTGCCGCCTATCATGTCAGCGGTGAATATTCCATGATCAAGGCAGCAGGCGCCAAGGGCTGGATTGACGAGGAACGGGTTATGGCCGAAACCCTGCTCAGTATCAGGCGGGCCGGTGCAGAGATCATACTCACATACTTTGCCAAGGATATGGCCCGGCTGCTCCAGGGTTAGTCCGTTTTTCTATTATGTCCAATACTCCAACCATGAATTTTCAGGCATATCTTGCGGATACTTACCGTATCATCAAGGAAGAACCGGTTATCCTTATCCTTGGTGGGGTGGTTGTCCAGCTGTTGACCATTCTTTCCCTGGGAATCCTGGCCGGGCCTTTTTTGGGTGGATATTTTCTTTTGATCATCTATTTCCTGAGAGACAATAAAAAACCTTCGTTTAACGATATATTTTCGGGTCTGCAGCAGTTTGGCAACCTGTTCCCCTTCGTTCTTGTAATTCTCATTATCTTTATCGGTTTCATGCTTTTAGTCCTGCCGGGTTTGCTCTTTGCCACTTGGTGGCTTTATGTTCTGCCCCTGATGGTTGACAGGAAGATATCTTTCAGCGAGGCCATGCGGCTCAGCATGAACAAGGTCAATGAAACAGGTTTTCTCATGCACTTTGTCTTCCTGCTGCTGATATCCGTCATTCCCATGATGCTTCTCAATTTTCTAAGCGCAATGATGCCTTTTCTTTTAGTCCTAAAGATTCTCCTGCCCCCTTTTCAGGCCGGTTGCCTGGCAAGCCTTTATATTGACAAATTCGGCTTGGCTGAAACTAAAGATCTTCACGAGGAGGAAGAAGTTGAAACTGCCCCTGTAGAAGTTCCTGCACCACAAATTGCGGGTGCAACAGAGCAGACAGCAGCGGTTGAGGAAGATACTCCTGCTGCAAATGAAACACCGGATGATTTAAGCAGTAATACAGAAAGGCAGAATCATTCTCATGAAAACGATGATGGGCAGGAGAAAAATTAAGTCGGTTGATTGCCAGCCGAACTTACAGATTTTTATCTATTGAAAAATAAAATGTGGTTTTGCCTTCAGCGCTTGATTCAACCCAGGATTTTCCCTTGTGATGCTCGGCAATTTCCCTGACAATTGCAAGCCCCAACCCTGTTCCGGCAGGCGCTGATGCGTCGCCCTTGCGCTTGAACACCTCAAAAATTGAAGCCATTTCCTGCGGCTGGATTATATCTCCGTCGTTCTGCACACTCAAAATATGGTGGGTGCGTGATGATTCATAGTTCAGGACGATTTCACTCAAACTGCTGCCGCCATATTTAAGGGCATTATCCACCAGGTTCCTGTACGCCCGGAGTATTCCAGTCTGGTCAGCTCGTATCCGCGGTATACTTAATCCCGCCTCTCTCCATTTAATACGACCTTTCCTGAGCCGGAGGATAAATTCCTCCCTGGTTGTCTGCCAGATCCCTTTAAGGTCCAAGCTCTTGAGATCAAGGGGCGCCTCCTTCGTTGAGATATACACATTAATATCATCTGACAGCGTGACAATCTGTTCGGCACCCTTGACTATTTGCTCAATAAAATTTTCCAGCTTTTCCTTCGACAGGTCTCCATATTTTTTCCTGAGAACCTTAGCTAACCCATGGATTGCAACTGCCGGGTTCTTAAGATCATGGGACACGGTATTGGTGAAGTGCTTGATCATTACCGCCTGTTTTATGAGCTCTTCCTCGGTCTGCTTGCGTTTAAGGATCTGCCACATGCCTTCGATCAGCAGCTGCAGCTGTTTTACATCCTTTTCCCCATAATCCTCACGTTTATTGCCCACGGCTGAAACTGCGACTACCTTTTCCTTATCAAAGAGAGGCACCGCCATGAATCTTGCAATATCCACATGGCCTTCCGGCACTCCCTTCTGCAGGGGAGATGCATTATAATCATTGATAATAACCGGGCACCGTTTTCTGACCGCCTCGCCCCAGACACCGGCCTCGACGATATTAAAAACTATCGGCTTTTCATGAATTTTACATTCGGCCATGACACTTTTCGACCAGGAATGTATGGTCATCTGGGATTCAGTATCATTGAGAAATCCCATGAAGCCTATAGCACTTCCTGTAAGCGGCAGTGAGGCCTCAAGGACAAATTCACACAGTTCCCTAATGGGCAGGTCCTGCATTTCATAGAGTGTAAGCAATGCTTCCAAACGCATTTCGTTGAGCTTGATGATTTCCTCAGCCTTTTTCTGCTCAGTGATATCACGGTTGCTGGCACGCCGGCCCAGGAATTTTTTATTATTTCCATGGACCTGCTGACAATAATGGGAGATCCAGCGCTCTTCTCCTGTTCGGGTTATAACGCGAAAATTCAAGTGGCAGACCTTGGAGCTTTGCAGCTCTTCGTCTAAATGTCTGCTGAAATTCTGCTTGTCATCCGGATGGATTATGTCAAGCAACAATGCAGGATTTTCTTCGAATTCCCTGGCACTGTAACCGGTAATTCTCTCGCAGGAAGGTGAGATATAATTGCAGTTGCCCAGTTCATTGATCCAGTATTCCCAGTCATAGGTAAAGTCTGCCACGGTGCGGAATTTTTCTTCGCTTGCCTGCAGAGCCGCTTCAGCCTCTTTGCGGTCAGATATATCGACTGCTATCTGCAAATGTACAACCCTGCCGTCAAACCAGTCTATCGCTCTATCACGGATGGAGTACCATCTGTCATTACTTTTCTGCATTTCCCACAAAATCGTATCCTTGGGCCTGCCTTCCGGGGTAACAAGTCTATTGTTGGTGCAGAAAGGACAGGGGCCCGTCATGCCTGATTGCAGCACCTTCCAGCAGGTTTTCCCGGTAATGTGGCCAAAGAGTTCTTCAGTGTAGAGGTTGGCAAAAATGATTTCATAGGATTGCATGTCAGCCACGTAAACAACAGCCTCCAGGCTGTCGAGAACCTTAAAGAGCTGGTCCTGCTTCTCCCATAACAGCTTTTCTATACTGCGGTGTCCGGCAAGCTCCTGTTCAAGGACCTTTATCTTTTTCTGCAATTCGCTGTATGAGGGTTTGTCTGTCATATAATTCTGCTGAGGGTCAAGACCTCGGCCGGTCAAAGCGTTGTGAAATAAAATGACACTGTCGCTTAGTACTTCGCCACAGTGCTTCATGTAAATGAATATACAATGCTGGAGATGGCCCGACAAACTAATTAAAAAAAACTAAGAACCTTTTTTGTCACTTGTCAAGATTAATTCTTGGCGCTTTTTTGCTGACAGCTTGTACCATAACCCAACAACAAGAAGGGCCCCGCAACCGTCAGCTGCCACATCCCAGGCGCTCACAAAGCGCCCCGGGACAAAGGATTGATGAAACTCGTCACTTACTCCAAACAATATGCACATCACCACTACTATGATACATGTAACAGCACGGTTGGAATCATGGATGAAGGGGTAAAGGCTGTAGAGAAATGTGCCGGCAAGGATGGCGTAGGCAATACCATGCAACAGCTTGTCTACAGCTACAAGCTGGGGCAATTTGACAAAATCGCCTGGCTGGTGGGATAAGTAAAAAATCATCCCCATGATGGCTGCCAAGGGGATAAATCGCAAATAAAGTTTCAAAGTAAAAGCGCTTCAACAGTCAAACAGCATAATTGAATCTCCCCGCGGCAGATAAGCGTAGACTTCGAGCCGCGGGGAATCTCCTGAGGTAAGGATGTAAATTTTATCAGATTCGCTCGTTAACCCCGCAGCAAGGCTACGGGAAATGCACTCGTTGTTCCTGTTCAGGCTAGACCTCTTTGGGGGATTGCTCCTGATCTACATGGACGCTTTCGAGCAATTCAGGCGAATACTTTTTCTTGATACGCTTAATCGCCGCCCTGATCGGATGGGTCGGATAATTTTCAATTGTTTCAATTTTCTTATCTTTATAAGCAGTTATAACAAACTGCCTGTCTTTTATTTCGAAGGTATGAGACCAGTTGATTTCAATGGTTTCAGGATTTTCTTCAAAATCCACGGTCAGAATTTCCTGAGCGGCTGCAACCTGCAGAGCGTCTGAATCCGTCACTTCAAGCAGCCATGCATCCCCGCCTGTGGTGGAAAAAAGAACGAACACCCCTAGCTCATGAACATTCTGCACGCCCTGTGAAGCTGCCTTCTGTATTGTGCTAATGGCATTCTGCAGAGAAATCTGCGTTTTCTGCACTTCAGTAAGGTTACTGCTCACGGTTTGCTGCTTCCCCAGACAACACCGCTTGAACTTTCTACCACTACCGCAGGGACATGTCTCATTCCTGCCTATCTTACCCATTGCAATCTCCTTTTATGAAAAAAACATACTGAAAAATCAATTTATAGCATCTCAGATAATTTTAACCAGTCCACTCAAAAATGGAAATCTTGACTGAACATAAAGGCAAAAAAAATACAATCTCAAATTTTTCTTGTAAGGCAAAGTCTCTCCAGTCACTTTCTAAAAAAGCGGGACACGATGGAAATAATAATGCTGATAATTATCATGGTTGTGATGGGGAAGTAAATTTTCAGGTTGGGCCTGTCAATGACAATATCACCCGGCAGACGCCCAATGGGGAATTTCCCGAGCCATGGCCAGAGAAGCCCCACTGCCAGAAATACCACACCTAACAGGATCAATGTTTTCTGCATGACACACTACACCATTGAGTAAAAGGAATAAAACCTTACCCCTGAGACAACTCCTGCAGTATGCCTTTCACCATATTACCGTCTGCAAATTTGCCGAAATGCTTCATAATGGGAGCCATGGCCTGCATAGGACTTTTGTAGTCAGAAAAATCAATATTTTCATTGATCCAAACCAAGATTTCATCCCGGTTCGCCATTTTAGGCAGGTATGATTCTAGCACATGCAGATACGGTGAATTTTCCTTGTTCTGCAGTTCCAGAATCGTTTTCTCTGATTTTACCAAACCGCGGATAATCCCGAGCAGATCATCATCGCTTATCTCTTCAGGTTTTTTGACCCGAAATGTCTTCTTGCCACTTTCCAGTGTAATGGGCACAGTCAATTTCGGGTATTCGCCCATTACGACACGAATCGTGTCCCGGATATCATTTTTCCTTTGCAGCATGGCATTTTTCAGATCATTTTTGATCTTATCGTGCAGCGATATGCCCATCTCCTGGCTCCAGCCGAATTCTCCTGCGTTCTTTTCTGCCATATATTCTTCCTAAGAATTTTAATGAATCACATAGTATAAAATTTATGTCTCTCTCTTCTGCAAGGCTTTAACATAAAATTTCGTGATATAATCAATAACCATTCTGCGCGCAGAAAACCTGGAACCGCAGATCTTCATAGACTCTTTCATAATGCTGACCCATTCTTGGGATATCTCATGATTTCCTGATTGATAAAAGAGCGGGATGATTTTTTCCTCAAACAGCCGGTATATGGCTTCGGCATCCGTTCTGTCACGGTTTGATTCGGTGCTTTCTTCCCCGAAAGCCCATCCATTCCTGCCATCATAGCCTTCATGCCACCAGCCGTCCAGGATGCTTAAATTGGGCACCCCGTTCAAACCGGCTTTCATTCCGCTGGTGCCACATGCCTCCATGGGCGGCAAAGGATTGTTCAGCCATATATCGACTCCGTGCACCAGATACTGGGCGAACTGCTCACCATAATCTTCGACAAAGGCAATCCTTCCTCCATATTCCGGATCACGGGCTACATTAACAATGCGCTGCAGGATTCTCTTGCCCGGATCATCTGCGGGATGGGCTTTGCCTGCAAAAATAATCTGGATAGGCTGCCAGCGGTCAATCAGAAGTTTTTTGAGCCTCTCCATATCATATAAAATAAGATCTGCTCTCTTATACGTTGTAAAACGCCGGGCAAAGCCAATAGTCAGAACTGTCGGATCCAACAACGTACCTCCCGACATCATGAGGGAAGGATTAAGCCGATCGTCGATCCAACGGCGCCTGGCCCGCTCACGGATTGCATCAATCAGCTTGATCTTCAACCACATGTGGGTATCCCAGAGCTCTTTGTCAGGAATCTCGTCAACCAGCTCCCAGATATAGGGATTGTTATGCTCATCCAGCCAGTCCGGACCCAGATATTTATTGAAGAGCAGCAACATCTTCGGTTCAATCCAGGTTGGCACATGCACACCGTTGGTAACATAATCGATGGGAACCTTATCCTCATCAACGCCCGGCCATAGATTCTTCCACATTTTGCGGGCCACCTCGCCATGCCTCCTGCTCACGCCGTTGAGATGACCTGCCATACGCAATACAAAGGCGGTCATGTTAAAACCGCTTTGGGGTTCATCAGGATGGACACCCAACTGCAGAAATGTATCATGTTGCAAACCGAGTGTTGAGCAATAATCCTGGAAATATTTTCCCATCAGTTCAAAGGGAAAAACATCATGCCCAGCCTTCACAGGAGTATGCGTTGAGAAAATAGTCGTGTCTCCCACAGTTTGGCGCGCTTCGTCAAAACTGTGTCCGGCCTCGACCTTGTCCCTGATCCTTTCAAGCAGGGCAAAGGCTGCATGGCCTTCATTCAGATGCAGGATGGAATGTTTGATCCCAAGATGCTCCAGCACCTCCATGCCCCCTATGCCTAAGACTATCTCCTGCCGCAATCTCTGCTCGATGTCTCCGGCATAAAGCCTTGATGATATTGACCTGTTCCAGGGATCGTTTATTTCGATATCGGTGTCAAGCAGATAGAGTGGCACCCTGCCCACGTCAACCTTCCATACACTGACATAAATCGGCGGCTCGATAAATGGCACCTTGACCACCACCTGCTCCCCATTTGTGTCCAACACTCTGTTGATGGGGGCTGCCTCACGATCCAGGGGTTGATCGAAATTTTCCTGCCAGCCGTCTTCGCGTATACGCTGCAGGACATAGCCTTCCGGATACATGAAGCCCACAGCCACAAGCGGCACCTGCAGGTCGCTGCACTCTTTGATGAAATCCCCGGCCAGGAAACCGAGCCCACCTGCGTAAAAAGGCAGGGAATGGTGCAAACCGTATTCCGCCGAAAAATAGGCAATACCAGGAGTGTCCCGCTCGCACACAGTGCTCAGCATAGAGCATAAACCTTTTTCGAGATACTTGTGAAACTGGGAGAGCACCAAATCATAATGCCTGAGAAAATCCGGATCTTTTGCGGCCTCAGCAAGTCTTTCCGGAGGAAGCTCCTTCAGTGTTTTATCCGGGTTGTGCAGGTTCTCTTTCCAGGCCTGCCGGTTCAGGGACTTGAATACCATGCGGGCTGCAGGATGCCAGCTCCACCACAGGTTTTCAGCCATCTCCCCCAAACCAAGCAACCGGTCCGGAAGATTGGGAAACTCCTTCCTTATCCTGTCCATAGTGTCGTCGGTCACAATCAAGCTCCACTCTCATTATGGCTGCACTTTAAATAGATCCTGTTTCAATCGTTTATTTTAATTTACACGCATATATGACACATATGCAACCGATACTCATGTTCCTACACCTGTTTCTTGCACTGAAGCAATGCAAACCGGCAACTTTTAACTGTTCCGACCATGATAATAAAGTATAGTTGACGTCTGGAAACTAATATATACTATAACAAAGGAAAGAAATATGACTGCCATTACTATCCGGCCTATCGGAATCCTGCATTGCGATTTAAAAAAAAGAGAAGAGACTCCCAAAAACTTTGATGAATCAGAGCATGCGGGAACCATTGAAATTTTCCCGGAATTCCGTGAGGGTCTTCAGGGCATTTGGAAGGGGGATACAATTGTTGTGCTCTTCTGGTTGGACAGGGCCGACCGCACTATTCTGCGGGTTCATCCCCGCGGTGACACTTCAAAACCAAAGCGCGGCATTTTCTCTACTCGAAGCCCGGTCAGGCCGAACCCGATCGCAGTTTCAGAGCTGTTGGTCGAAGATATACATGACAATATACTGACGGTCAGGGGCCTGGATATACTTGATTCCACCCCGGTGATTGATATAAAAAGAAAAATATCTCCTGATACAATGAAATGATTACCATCAGGAGAAATCTGCTTCATAAACCATAAAAAAGGGGCACCCGATCTCGGGCGCCCCTTTTTTATGTCAGGAAAGAA
>Ga0224502_10000042_pt1 | contig 35561 bp, 48 predicted proteins | sample SF_Oct11_sed_USG_5_FD_169104 | JGI IMG/M metagenome (GOLD analysis project Ga0224502, IMG submission 169104) | Sediment microbial communities from San Francisco Bay, California, United States - SF_Oct11_sed_USGS_13 | ecosystem: Environmental > Aquatic > Marine > Sediment | place: USA... | reverse complement strand
TTAAATAACCAGCAGATATTCCACTTTGTTTAGGAATAGCTATTAAGTTTTTAGGGTATGATGTTCTAATATCAGGAGCAGTATCGGTATAAATACCTTGAAGTATTGGAATTTGCATTAAGTTATCCTAATAGATCTAATTCACCATCTGAACCAACATCTATGTATGAATCTTCAGGTAGAATAAAATTTTGTGAGTTATCAATATGAACTTTCTTACCAGCACCAGCAGGTAAAGGAGTGAACTTCTTAGTTGGTAATGGATAAGCATTATAAGATAACAATGTTTTGTAAGCATCTCTAGCACTTGTTTTTAGCTCTAAAGAAACAGGTTTACCAAAAGCTGAAGCCATACGTATAGCTAAGTTTAGATAAATAGCTTCATTAGCCACATCAGGAACAGTTGTATCAACATCTAAACTTGCTTCTAAATCTGTATCACTTGTAGGTGAAGATGTTAAAGGGTAAGCTATTCTAATAGCTTTACCGTTCCAATTAGCTAATAAACTGTCAAGACGTTTAAGAGCAGTTTTTAATTGACTATCTTGCAAATTATAGTTAGCATCCGATAAACCTAACTCTTCAAAAGCAGTTAGACAAAACTCTCTTTTAGTCCATGACATTTTACTCTCCTAGTTTCTCTAAAAGTTTCTCAACAAGTGTATCTTCATTCATACGAGTAGCACGTTTAATATCACAAACTTTAGCTAAAACCTGTAACTCTTCTACTGTATAAGCAGCTTTGATTTCATCAACAGTTTTACCTTCTAAATCATTCAACGATAGTGTTGTTTCCGTAACATTAGCTTGTTCATTTGATCCACCTTCTATAGCTTCACCAGGAGTTTCATAAAAACCTTGATCTAAACAAGATTCAACTTCATCTTCATCTACAATAATATAATCAACTTCTTCACCTTTTACTTTACAAAAGCCTTTCTTTTCATCATTACTTTTGATAGTTCTAGGATATGAATATAACATTACTTTACCCATTTTATAACCTTTAATATAATTTTTATAAGATCCTACTTGAATTTCAACATTCCTAAAAATGCTCAAAAACAAGTAGGAAAGAGAGAATTAACCCTCTTTCACCACACTATTTACACTTGTGCTTCAAGCATAACACCAGCAAGTTCATAATTTAGAACTTCAACATTTGCCCAAATAAACATACGATATTTAGTAACAAGTGTATCAATGTTTGAATCACTCATCATGATGATCTGAACACCACTATCAGTAATAGCACGTCTGATTTTCTTACCATCAGCTTCAAAAGAAGAAGTATCAAGTTCAGCGTGAACGATCTCAACAGCACCTTTTTCATAGAAAACAGAAGCAGGTTTAGTAGTTGTGTTAAGAATTGTAATAGCTGCATTATCAGCAGGAGTTGTATTAACATTTGCATAAGCAACTTGAGCACCTGTACCATCAGCAGGGATAATAGCAGGAGCTATAACAACATCATTAGTACCAGCAGAAATAACACGGAAAGTTTTTAACTGTCCTGTAGATTGCTTGTTAATATGACCTACTGAGTAAACACCAGCAATAGTAAAACAATCACCAGCAACAAGTCCTGTAGCACCAGCAGCACCATCATCAACAGTTAAAGTCATTGTACGGTTATCAACAGGAAGATCATTTGCATCTTTAGAAACAGGAGTATAATTTTGATTTGCACCAGCAACTAAATCACCTGTTAAAGCAGAACCTGTAATTGTTTTACCATAATCAGATCTGAAAGTATCAAAACCAGCGATAGGAGGTAAAGTAGAACGCTCATAAGCACTCATTGGAGCACCTGTCATAGTTTGTCTACCAGCTAAATCACCAGCTAAGTTCTTTGCCATACGAGGGTTAAGAAGCATAACTCTCATACCTTTAGAAGCTTGTTGTTCTAACATAATAGCATCAGCTTCAGCAGCCTCATCATAAGTATCAATGTTTGTACCACTTGTAACAACTAACGTACCATAAGTAGCAATTTTATCAGCAACTAGAGTATCAAGTTTGTTAGAAAGTTGAATAACAGCACTATCAACAGCATTTTTCATAATATGAGGGTTGTTAAGCTGAACACCTGTTAAAGATACAGGAACATTTCTAAGATGTGATTCTGTAAGTGTACTAGGAACTGTAAGTTCTACCATATCTTTATAAGCAGCTGATACATCTCTACCATCAGCAGTTTCTAACATTAAAGGCATAGGGCGGTGGAATGTTTGACCGCTAAGTGCTAAAGCACCAACTTCAGGTTTATACATACTAACGTTTCTTGATGAAACATTTGCAGCTTCAAAACCTTGTACTACTTGTTCAAAAAATATATCGACTGTTTGTGAAAAATCATTTGCCATGACTTATCCTTTTAATTTAATTTGTGTTTTCTCTTATATGCTAAAACTTCTGAAAAATCACCTGATTTTCTTCCTTTAGCTCTAAGTTTTTCTAAGTTCTTTTCGTGAGAACCACCAACAATTCTTTCATTACCAACTACAACTTTTTCAGGGTTAGTAGAAGGTGTACGTTTAGTAATCTTCATTTGTGTTTCAAGTCTTGCAACTTCAAAAGCAAATTGAATAGGGTCGCTAATTTTTGCTAATTCTTTAGCTTTTTGCTCATTTTTACCTAGAGCATAAACAACAAGAGCAGGATTAGTAGCTCCTTGTAAAATAATTCCTTGTTGTGTTTCATTAAGAGTATCTTTTACAATATCTTCAGCATCATCAAAATCTCTTACTTTAAGCTCATTTTTCTTAGAACTGTAAGTTTCAAGCTTCTGTTCCCAGGCTTGTTTAACTTTACCTTCTTGTTTAACAACTTCTTGTTTAGCAACAAAGTATTCTTCTAATTTCTGATCGTAAAGTGCATCATCATAATCACAATCGGCTAAAGTTGGTTTTTTTAACTCTTTAACGGGATCTTGTGCTCCGTTTTTTTGAGCTATTTGTTTTTCCAATTCTTTAATACGTTTTTGATCTTCACGATTCTTTTTACGAAGGTCTTTTACCCACTCAGGAGCTTCCTTATTATCCGTTTGAGGTGTCGTTTCCTCATCTCCAATAGTTATAACATCTTCTTCTTCAACTTCAGGTGCATCTACTTCATCCGTAATTACATCTTCAATAATCTGATCTTCTGTTATAACTTCTTGTTGTTCTACTGACATTTTTTAGTCCTTAAATTAACTAGCCCTTTTTAAGGTGGTACTGATACCTCTGCGATAATTATATCATAATTTAAGAAAAGGTTATAATCCTTCCTCTTCTTCATACATAGCACCAGCTCCAATACCTAAACCAACAGCACCAACTGTAGCAGGATGAGTATATAAAGGTTGTCCTTTTGTACTCACTTCCCGTTTCATTTTATCAGTAACAGGAAAGCTCCAGACTTTTTGACCGTTAGGAAGTTCTTTTATTTCTACACTAGAATCATATTTTTTAATATATTTAGAAACCCACTTGGGGAGCATTTTATCATAAAAGCCTTTCATACCTTCACCTCCTACTTCTAAATCTAACCCTTCATAAATTCCACCATTATCTTTTACTACTTTTTCAGCCATATCTTTTCCAATGGTGTCTGATAATTCTAGTTTAGTTTTATTACCTAGATAATCCCTTTCTCCATCCTTATATATCCATACATCATAAGTGCCATCTTTTAACGGTGCTTCTTCTGCTTCTAGCTTGTCTATTTGCTTAGATAACGAATACCTACCTGCTTGTTCCTTCCCTGCTACCCACGCAACCCTATCATAATCTTTTTCAACAGCTTCAGCTATTTGATCTTTCATAGCTTTTTCGTGCCATGTTTTACTATAAGGAGCTTGTGGTACAGCAAGGGCTTTATCTACAGCATTTGATTCAGCTGATAATCTGTTTAGTGTATCTCTCTCTTCAGTTAAACCGTTATCTCTTAAATAAGCTCTTAACTTCATAGGTGTAGCATCTTCTAAACCGTATTTTGTTTTTAACATTTCTTTATAATCATTACTAGCTTTTTTAGCTTTTTCTATTTCATCTTGAGAACCTTTATATCCACTTTGTCTTCCAGCTTGATGCCAATCGGATTGTATTTCTTCAATAAGAAGAGTGTTATCACCTTCTATATTAGTATCTTGTTTTCTAACATGATAGAGTACATTAGGTTCATCCCAATGTGAAGATTTATAACTACTATCGCTTATTCTAGCCTCATTATTTAGTTCTGCTATAGCCCCTTGTCTATTTTCACCATACATCTTAGGTTGAACATTCCCATCTTTATCATAAATTACCCATCTATCACTCCCATCAGAATAAGGTTTATTTACTATTGTTTTTCCTGTTTTAGTTTCAGCTATTTCTTGTGATAAGTCTAAGTAATCATTATATTTATCACTACCTCTAGGGTATTTATAAGGGTTGTTTGCAATTTCATCATAAAGAATGTTAAGTTCTTTTTCTTTTTTGTCTTCTAAACCTAATGTAGTCAATTCTTCACGATAATTAGTTCCTACATCTCTTGTTGCATATTCTCTATATTTTGGTTCAAAATCTGCTTTAGAGTAAGCTTCATGGTATTCATCAAAAAGAGCATCATTTACATCATGAATTATATTATGATCTTGATCGGGGTACTTTGTAATCATTTTATTCCATTCATTTTCAAAAGTACCATCTGTTAATAAGTTTTGATTAGATTGTTTCATCATTTGTTCAGCAACTTCTCTATCTTGAGGATCTAAAGAAATTAAATAATCTATTACTTCATCATCTAAATCTTCATAATCTAAGATAAACATATCTTCAGTTTCTTTTTTAGGAAGTTCACCTAACACTTTCTTTTCTAGTTTAGGTGGGTTTACAACCTCTTGTAATTCTTGTTTTGTAACTTTAGAACCTTCAGGAAGTGAATCAAGATAATCTTTTAAACCACTCCATTTCATTTCATCTTCTTTTAAACCTTGTTTAGATAAAAACCCTTTAGCTTGTTCTTTAGTGTAAGCGTTTTGACCACCTTCTATATATCGTTCTAGTTGTGAGTAAAAAGGTTTTACATCATCTACCATTTCAGGTACATCATCAGCCATTTTTCTACCAACATCACCACCTAAACCAATAGCACCCATCATTAAAGGAGTAGCCATTTTAGTAACAGTAAGTACATCCAACGGATCAGGTACTACTAAACTAGCAGCTATTTCTAGTATAGGGTTAGAAGCTGAAGATATAATACCTTTTTGTTCACCCATTTGTTTAAAGTATTCAGAACCACCAATAGGAGCTTTCTCACTATAACCAAACGGTGCTAAAGCCATAGAAGCCAAATCAACAGGTGTTCCTATAATATCAGCAGTAGATCTATACATAGTTTCACCAAAAGTAGGTAAACCTTCTACAGTCTTTTGTCTTTCAGCTTGAAGTGCTTGAGATCTATCAAACACATCTTCAGGCATTGTAGCAGTTACATCTTCAGGGTTTACAAATTGAGGGTTCATTAAAATTCTCCTGCTTCAGGAATAGTTCCTTGTTGCATAGGTCTAGCTTGACCTTTCTCCATTAACTCTTGAAGCATTTTAGCTTGACTTATACCAGCACCTTGATTTTCACGTTTAAGTTTAGCAACTATCTCTATCATCTCTACTTTAATCTTCTCTGCATCAGCAAGAGCTTTTTGAGTATCAGCTACATATTTTTCAGCTTGAGCTTTAGACTTAGTAGCTTCAGCTTCCAGGTAACTATCTTGAGCAGTTGGTTTAGCATTTTGTAACTCTTCAACCATCTCTTGACCTTCTTTTTCAGTAGGTTGTATAGCTCCCATCTTAATAAGTTTCTTTCTTATGAACTGTTTAATATCATCAACACCTTCACCTTCCATGTTAAGAACAGCAGTTGAACTTAATACTTGTTGTAACTCAGGATCTGAAGTTATTTGAAGCATATTAGTAATATCTTTAACAGTTTTAGCACGTCTTGTAGTAGTTGAAGGAGTTACAGCTACTTTAATATCTAAGTTAGCTTTAGTAATATCGTTTAAATACTCTACTTCATTAGTATCTTTATTCATAGTTGGTTTAGAAATATCTATGTACTCTATCTCATCATTCTCATTTAAACCTTTTAGTTTACGGTTTTCTTCAATAAGAATATCTTTAGCCATTGATAACCATATCTCACCTGAACGCTTCATAGCTTTAGCCATATTTGACATATAGATGAAAGTTTGCATATCAAGAGTTTCTTTTATTTGAGCTATAGCTTCACCTGAAATATTAGATACTACTTTCTCAATAGCTTGATGATCTCCTAATAACTCTCTAATATCACCATCAGTTAATTGTAATAATGCAGCTAAAGCTGGTGGTATTGTAGGTGGTTTAGTATAACCTATTGGTGGAGAAGCTACTTCATTACCATTTGCATCAGTAATAGGATTAATAAGCAGATAAGGATAATCTTCAACAGCTTCATCACTCCACATCTTTTCATGTCCTGATACTTGTTCAGGAGTAAGAATAGGTTTCTCTATACCACTTGAAGCACTAAACTCAGCTAATTTAGATAACATCATATTCTTTAATCTTTGAACATCTTTAGCTAGTCTAACGTGTCCCATACAGCGTTCTACATTATCAACAACCCATCTTTTACCGTACATAGGAACTATAGGAATATATTTACCAGCTATGTAACCGCAATCTTCAAGAACTTTTTTACCATCTATAATATATTTACGAACTTTTTGTTTTTTAACAGTCTTAGATTTAACAAGTTTAAAACCTAAAGTTAATAACTCTTCAAGTAATTCAGGATCATCTTCTAACTCATCTGAAGTATAACGCTTCTCTTCACCAAGAGCATTTTCATAAACATTTACAGTCTTCTTAACGTGCTCCACTTTAAAATATTCAGCTATATAAATAATCTCATCAGGTGACCAATCAAACTCACTTTGATCTACTTCTTTAGGTACACTATCACCATATTCACCGTACTCTTCTTCATAAGTTTCTTTATTCTTAGCACTTATTACAAAGCAGTATTTAGCATCTTTCTTATCTTGACGTTTAGCATTAGGATCCCAAAATACTGAAGCATCTGCATCATAAATAGGAAGTATGCTTATTTTTTGAAAGTCATTATCTTCATCTTCTTCATCTTCATACTCAGCTTTTAATCTCCAAGCACCGTAACCACCACCAACAGATTCTTCAAAAGCATTATCATAAGCTTCATCAGCATTAGATTCTTGTTCATTAGCACGATATAACTTATCACAAGTAGTTGCAATACCATCATTAGCATCTGACATAAAATCAACTGTAATACGGTTGTTTCTATACTCATTGATTATTCTCATAACTGATAAGTGGATCTTATTTACTTCTAGTTGAGGTTTGTTTTCAAACTGATCTCCAAGATTACCTTCCCATTGAGCACCTGATATAGAGTAAAATCTTCTATCTTCTAAACATTGTTCACGTTCATCAGCAACAGGACTTTGAGCACGGTTAAAATCTTCTAAAGCTTCTTCATGTATCTCTTTAAGCTCATCAGTTTGTTCTTCTTCTGTAGTTGTGTTTTCGTTATAGTCTTCCATTTGTAGCTACCTTATTGGAATTTCAATAGAGCTATTATATCATATCTTTAAACTACTTCTTCCATCTTTTAGTTATTGGTTTAACATTTACTTCTACTTTTTTCTTCATCTCAGGTTGATAAAACATAGCCATCATAATACTATCTGCCATATTAGGAGATTTAATTTTAAGCTTCTTCATCTCAGGTTTACTCATTATTTGTATCTTACCTGAACCATTATTTTTAGTAGGTATTCTACAAACTTCTGATCTTATACCTTCCATGTTACTTATCTCAGAACTAAAGCTTATTAAATCATCAGGGTTTTGATACTCACCCTTCTCAACAGCTAAATAAGTTTTATAGATCCTATCTCTTAAATACCAATAACCTTGAGCACGTTGATTAGCAAAAGCTTCTTCATTAGTTTTAACCTTATCACCAACCTTTTCAAAAACAGCCCCTGGTTGTCTAGGTGATTGAGAACCTTTATACATCTGAATATCTATCTTCTTAACAGCTAAACCTTCAGTAACTTGTCTATTTAAACCTACACCCATACCATCACAATCCCAAATAAATGCATCAGCTTTTAGTGAAGCAGTATAGTCAACCGCCCAATCTCCACCTTCATTTATATCACCATGATCCATCTCTTGAACATCTTTTACTAAAATACCGTGTCTATAACATAAACCTTTACTATCTTCACCAACATCTGAAGGATCATGTGCTACAACCTCAACACCTTTAGGTACTATTCCCAACTTAGTGTGAGAATCTATACAAGCATCAAACCATTCAGGTTGTATAATTGCATCTTCAACTGTATCATCAAACTTACCTTCCCATATATGATCGTACTTAGCTCTAGGTAAATGTTCATAATCCCATAATCTATTCTGTTCCAACTCTTTAGGAAACCAAGGGTTATCTCTCCAATTTACTACAATAATTAAGTGTAGATCATCTTCATAATAACCATCACGTTCTAGTTCTTTTAAGTAAGGTGTTATAAATCTTAGTGAGAAAGGATCATTAGAACTACCAGGATTAGCACTAAACCATAACTCAGAACCTTCAGAACGTATTGTAGGTATTAAATCATCTAAAGTTTTTTGAGAGATAGTTTGAGCTTCTTCAAACCAAGAGTATTTAAAGTCTTCAGCAGATTTTATAGCTGTAGGGTTTCTAGCAGCACCTTTATATCTTGTTCCTGCTTTAGTAGCTAGTGATTCAACCTTATTATCAGTTGTATAAAATCTATCTCCAATACCTATTAACTCAATAGACTTCTTAAACAACTTATGTACTGAATCTTCAATAGAGTTTTGTAGCTCTCTTAAACATAATATATCAGCAGCTTCTGTTTCAATCTTCATCAACATTATGTTGGCTATAGCTGTAGATTTAGCACCACCACGACCACCTATCACTATCTTAAAGCGTTTAGGTTTATCAATTAGTGGTAATAACTTTTCAGGTATTTGTATTTGACTACTCATAACTTACTTATTACTATCTCAAAAAGTTTACCTATACCATAACCTAAAACTAATAAGGTTACTCCTGCTGCCATAAAAAACGCTGTAATTCCATCAAAATTAATCATCTACTTCTCCTATTAAAGAAATACCAACCCTGAACTAATATACCACGTTCTCTTCTACCTCTACTCATCTTTATCTCCTGGTTTTACTACTGTTACAGTCCAAGGGTTCTTAGATGGATCAATAGTCTTTTGTTTATTATCAGCTTCAAATATTCCTAGATGTTTACTAAGTGATTCTAAAGCTTTTTGTTTATCGGCTAATTTAAGCACCATATTAGAGTTTTTATCATAACTAATACCAATGATAGCTTTACGTTGAGTTTCATCCATATCACCTAGTTCTTTAAGCGATTTTGTACGACTATAGAACTCTTTATACTTTGAAGGTAGATTATTGAACTCTTCAAGAGATAATTTACTACCATATCTTCTTCTAGCTCTCTTATAACCTTTTTTCCAAGTGGCCAAACCATAGTAAATATCATAGAACTTTTCAGTATCATAGAAAGCTAACTTCATATACTCTTGAATAACTCTATCAGCAGTAAGTTCATTTTTTACTGTAAGTTCTGCTAGTTTTAGATCTATTGCTACTTTGATATGATGTTTAGTTAAAAGTTCAGCTCCTATTTGTCCTGCTGTTCTTTTAGAATAACCTGCTCTTATTGCAGCTTTAGTTCTATTCTTATCAATTACATATTCTTCAATAAAACTTTGTTCTTTATCAGTCATGTTAAATACACCCTGTTATCTTATTAACTCTATTAAAATCATCAAAGTTAATAGTTATCTTACCGTTATTATAGTAGAAAGTTTTTACATCTTGAAGTCTTTTCTCATATTTCCTAGTGTAGATAAAATAAACATGAGTAGGATCACCTGCTATTCTCATTACTTCTTGTTTAGTGACACCTGGTTCTAATGAACATACATCAAAAGAAGTTTTATTATTTTTAGTAAGTGATCTTCTAGTATTTACTTGATTAGGATCTACTTCAAGTATTACTTTTAAATACAACACTTTACCATTAAAACTTTCTTCTAATATTTTAGTTTTAATTATTCCAGCAGTTTGAGTTTCTATTTGTGTTGTGAGAGTATCATACTTTAGTTCTACGGAACTTTCTACATGAACACCAACCTCTTCAAGGGTTGAGGTTTTAATTTCGTTTAGAGCTTTAGTTCTAGCTATGTTTCTACTGTCATCATTACTTACTAGATAACTGTACTCTCTAATGTAAGTATCAGATGATAAGACTAAGAACAAACTCATTATTAAAAATATTGTTTTCATAACTTACTCCTTATAACACCATTATACAAGTTTTTTGAAGTTTTAGCAAGAGGTCTTTAAATCAATAGTAACCGATAACCGTAGTAACCCCTACTTCCTATTACACTTAGAGCTAGAAATAAAAAACAAAAAATATATTTTACTTGAGAATCTACTAAGGAGTTATTGGTTACTTAGTTACTATTCTCTATACTATCCTATTTTACTTACTTTATTAATGGTTACTTTTTAGTTACTTTAGAAATAGTAACCAGTTACTTTAATAAAATAATAATAAATATATAAATAAGAGGTCTTAATAAGAGGTCTTTAAATTAAAGAAGAGTTATTTAAGAGGGCTTAATTTTAGAAGGTCTTTAAATTGTTGTAAAATAACCACCCTAAAAATAAGGGGGTTTTATTTAAGAGGTTTTAACGTGTCTTAATCTTTTCCTAGCTATTCTAAAATATTTACTATCTAATTCTATGCCTATAAAGTTTCTATCTAAGTTCTTACACGCTACGCCTGTCGTTCCTGACCCCATTGTGAAGTCTAAAACTAACTCACCATCATTTGTGTAAGTCTTGATAAGATACTCCATTAGTGCAACTGGTTTTTGTGTGGGGTGTACTGTTTTTGAAGCACTTTTAAATCTTAATATTGTGTTTGGGTAGTTGGTGTGCTTTTGTATATACTCTGTACCAACATCTCTTGATTTTCTATTTCCTAGATTATCAGTATCAGTGCTGTTTTTCATTTTTTTATTTATCTCTTTTAGTCCTTGAGGATTATATGTTATTCTATTTTTACACCCATTTGCACTATTCCCAAAACTAAACATTAAAATATTTTCGTGCTTTTTCATAGGCTTATTTTTTGCTTCTAAAAATCCCATAGGTCTTGACTTCTCCCAAACCCAATCATATTTGTAATTCTTAATATTACTCATTCGTAAAGCACTACTGAAAGGCTCACTTCCAAACAAAACTATCGCACCATTAGGTTTTATGAGTTTGTTTAATCTAAGCCACATTTCATCAAAAGGAATGACACTATCCCATTTACAAGCAGTAGTACCGTAAGGTGGATCAGTTATAATAGCATCTACTTTAACACATTCTTCTATTAACTTATCCATAATTTCTAAACAATCACCATTAAATAGATCAGTTCCCATACTTAAACCCTTTCAATCTACTACCATTAACTACTACAGTTTTGTAATCTAACAACCCAAATATCTTTCCAAGTTGTTTATACGACTTATCACTAATATCATTCGCGCCACTAGGAAGAACCTTCCAAAGTTTATCAAGTGTTGCACCACTAATATTATGATTTTTAATATCAATCTCTTCAACAATCTTTCTTAACTCTTTTTCACTTGTACTACTTACAACTAAAGCTTCTAACTCTTTAATGATTAACCTAGTCTTCTCATTACGTCTTATAATGTTCATAGCTTGAATACCATCATTACTTTGCGAATCAGTTACACTTTTCTTCTTAGCAGTTTTAGGTACTCTATAAAATATAGAATCGTGACACTCAGGTAATCTCTTAACATGATTGTAGATCTTATACAGATAGTTAATAGCATTAGCTTTATGTTTATCACCATTAGTTCCCATCAACTGTTCTCTGATCCAATTAGCGTTCTCTAATACACGAACCTCACTAATATAGATACGTCTATCTTCTTCACCACTTACAGGTACTTGTTTCTCATCATTAGAAGTACCTAAAATATTATAACCATAAGACTTCATCTGACCTCTACCTTTAATATCTAACATTATATTAGAACCAGCAGCAGTAGTCATAGTTTTAATGTCTGAAGCTATTTCATTAACTTGTTGCTTAGTTAAACCATCTATATCTTCAAACACTACTAATCTCTTACCAAGTTTAACATCACCCCAATTTTTAGTCATAGCAGCGCGATCCATTAAACCAACTTTAGTTTCACCTAAAAACCATGCAGGAAGCTCATAAGTCCAAAAAGTCTTACCTGAACCTGTCTTATGATTTACCAGGAATAAACTAGCCATAATTCTAGTATCATGAAATAAGTAGTAAGCTAGATAAACTAAAGGAGCTGGATAATCACCTATCAAAACATCATTATCAAAAACTTTAATAGCTTCAGATATAACTTCATCAGGATCTGCTTCAGTTGGTTCAAACTTAGCTGGTTTAGATATATTGAAAGTCATATCATTGTAATCAATACCCTCTTCAATCCAGGGGTTCTTAGTAACATCTAATCTCTCAGCTTGTAAACAAAAGTGTTTCCTAGTTAGTTCTGAGTTAATGTTCCCATAATCATCAAGTATTGCTAAACCATCTTGATATAACTCACCTATGATACTATCACTTGTATGTTCATACGTTTCATTCTCTTTATGAGTGTAAACAAGTTGTTCATCTTTAAGTAGTACATAATCACTACCCTTACCTATACGATAAATAGCAAGATCACCCTCGGCCATAGTAAAGTAAGGTCTAGATGCACAAGCATTACCTGTACAACATATATAAGGTTTACCTTCATAATCGAATTGCATATAAGCATAACCTACAGTAGTTGGTGCAGTATGACCTGGATTACAAATAGGACAACCTAACATAGATATTCTAGGGTTCTCACTATCACTATCTTCTAATGTTTCAACTAACTTTTCAAAAGTCATGAACCTACCATTATTAACTTCAATGTGAGTTTCAGGAGCTAATACATAACCCTTAGATGTAGTTCTTACTATCTTAGTGTATTTATCATCTAACTTTCTACCACGCTTAATAATGTTGGTAAACTCTTCATTAGCCTCATTACTTGCAGCAGTAGTAGGTGTGTACTCACCTTTGAATCTACTAACATGAGTATCTTTAACAATATCTTCATTAGTTAAGTAAGGATCACTAATCTTCTTAGCACCTTTACCTTTATCAGTAGCTAGTTGTATAGTTGGTGCGAAATATCCACAACCATTAAATGAAGCTCTAGTATCTATACCACTATCAGGATCATCCCATTTGTAACCTATATAATCAAAGAACTCTTTAGCTTGTTTCTTATAAGCTTCTGAGTTAATACTATATGACTTAGCTAATATATACATAATATGATACCTAGCGTTCTTCTTATCACTCTTGTTTGACTGAGAAGGAATAGCTACATACCACAACTCTTTATCTTCAATCTTCTTAATAAGTTTAGTGAAGTTCTCAGGACTACCTTCATAATCAATCATACCCATATTACCACGACCTACAATAGTAGGATTAGATCTATGATTCTTACTCATCCAAGTTTTACCTGTATCAACTGAAGTAAGTTCTTTATCTTTATACTCAGTAACAGGTGATACACATTTAGTTGCTAGATCCTGAAGCAACTCAGATACACTCTTAGCTTCTTTGAACTTATAACCGTTGTAGTGGTTCTTACTGATACTGTATTTAAAAGTCATGATAGTAATCCTGCTATACGATTTATTATTGTAATGTCTATAATAGCTGTTAATGCAAATACAAAACTATACTCACAATTAGTCTTTGTATTAACCCATACTAATATTAAAGTTATCATTCTACTACCCTCACCATATAATTAAATATTACAATACCTATTATAAAAACAAAAGGGAATGACATAATTAATATTGAACCATAATGTTTTTTAAGTGTTTTCATTACTCTTCACCTCAACTTCTAAATATGGTTCAATAACTACATCAAATAACTTATAAATATTCTTAGCAAGTTTAAGATTAACCTTCTCAGCATCACCGTTATAATGAGCTTGAATAGTAGGTTGAGTAACTCCTAAAACTTTAGCTATTCTATTAATAGTCATACCCTCTTCTTTTTTACCTTCTATAAAATCAAACATTAACATTGTTCTAACACCTTTCTCTCAGCTTCTAAATCTCTAGTAGTTGCTGCTTCATTACTAAACTTTTCAGGGTATCTAACTTTTAACTTATTGATAACTCTATTAGCTTCTGTTTCAAAATCAGTTCCTAACTCATCCATAGCAATAGCCATGTACCACATAAGATCACCTAACTCTTCCTTTAGATTTACTACATCCAAATCTTTACCATAGAACAATGCTTTCTTAATAGCATCAGTAAACTCAGAAGTTTCTGTTTGCATACCAAAACAAGCATGAACTAAACGCTCTGTACTAAACTCATTTAGATCCTCATCCATTAGAGTAATAAAATTACTACTCTCCGTTCTTAACGCTTCATCTATAAACTTTTTCACAATATATCCTTTTATTTTTAATTTCACAATCAAGGGAATTTAAGATCCCATAAATTACTGAAACCACCATAATAACAATAACACCCCATAATAAGATTTTATCTTTCAAAACCATCTCCCTTAATATATAGAATAAGCAATTATCTCATAATATAACTTAATAAAAACTTTAACAAAACTTGTATAGAACTTTAATAATACTTTAAGAAAATGTATGTCATACTTGCTTCAACAAATTAGGAAAAGAGGAAGAAACAGATGATTGAGATTAAGAGTAGATTTTCACTAGAAGTTATATTTAAAAGTGATACAGCTAATACGATAGTAGAAGCTGTAAAAGAAGCAGTAAGTAAAAAAGCTAACCTAGAGAGTGCTGACCTATATTGTGCTAACCTAAGAGGTGCTAACCTAGAGAGTGCTGACCTATATTGTGCTGACCTATATTGTGCTGACCTAAGAGGTGCTAACCTATATGGTGCTAACCTAAGAGGTGCTAACCTAGAGAGTGCTGACCTATATTGTGCTAACCTAAGAGGTGCTAACCTAAGAGGTGCTAACCTAGAGAGTGCTGACCTAGAGAGTGCTGACCTATATTGTGCTGACCTAAGAGGTGCTAACCTATATGGTGCTAACCTAAGAGGTGCTGACCTAAGAGGTGCTAACCTATATGGTGCTGACCTAAGAGCATTTGGAGATATGAAATTTATTTGTACTATGCAGTTAGATACTTATCAAATAGGTTTTACAAAAGATACTTTACAAATAGGTTGTAAACGATTCCTTATTGAAGAGTGGAAGAACTTTGATGATGATTATATAAAAGGTATGGATGAAGACGCTTTAGAGTGGTGGAACAAGTGGAAATATTTTATATTTAAAGCTATTGAGTTAAAGGAACTTTAAGATGAAAGATTTATTAACAAAAGAAAAAGTGACAGTTGAGTTTTGTGAAAGTGCTTTAGATGTATTATTACATGAACATACTACTAAAAATATAGAGATAGTAGGTAAAACTACAGAAGCTTTATTAGTGTTAAAAGGTAAGCAGGATCTGTTAGTTGATTTTGCTAAATATTATGTAGCTAATGTTCTTCAACAAAATGGAGCTTTAAACTAACAACATTCCATAGAGCTTTCTCAGGAAGGTTCTGTTGAGTGGTTGTTAGTTAAACCCTCAGAATTTTTAAAGATTGGAGAAAGAATATGTTTTTAACAGCATTTCTAACAGGTTATACAGATATGGTGAAGACTTCTAATGATTTAGATCGTTTAAAGTTTGCACCTCAAAGAGTTGAGAACGGAGTTTTTTATAACTTCAAAGGTGAAGATATGTTTAAAGGAACTGTAGCAGGTTTAGAGAACATAAGTTTAGAGTTAATAGATGCAGAAAGAGTAAACGGTACTTCAAGATTTACACAAGCCCTTACAAAAGAGTATTTCAAAGGTTTTGATACTTTAATGGATATGATTTCTAAAGAAACAGGTGGTGTAGTAGCTGAAGATGAACCTAAGTTAGATCCTGTATCAACTTTGTATCATAAGTTATATGACATTGTAGAAGCTGGTGATAAAAAAGCTTTTAGAACAATTAGATCTGAGTTAAAAGATCAATGGTTTGCTATAGATGGTGGTGAAGTTGAAGATGCAATTTTTGATTTAAGTGATGCAGTAGCTGATAAAGATGTTGATTTTGCTAAAGAGATTGTTGAAGGTCTAGGTGGTGATGAAGTTCCTGAAGAGTATGCGGCCGCTGGTGTAGTTGAAGATAATGTACCTGAACCAACACCTAACAAAGTAGATGAGAAAGGTCTTACTGAAGAAGAAGCTGAGATTATTGAAGATATAAAAACAGCTATTGACGATGGTGATGAGAAAGATTTTAATGAACTTATTGCTGAGTTAAAAGAAGTTAATGCTGGTTTAGCTAAAGAGTGGAAAGGTGCTTTTGTTGTTAAAAATACAGAACCTACTACAGATGAAGCTGAAGATGATGTTCTAGGTGAGATCTTAGAAGATCTAGCGGTTGCAGTTGAAGAAAATGATGAAGCTGAGATTAAAGAGCTTATGGAAGAGTTAGCAGATGAAGTTGGTGAAGATTCAGATACTTATAAAGAGTGGTCTGAAAAAGTAGCTCCAAAGAAAACTAGATCAAGAAGAAGAGGTAAATAATTATGGCAAATAAAATTCCAACACAAAGTCCTATTGGGAACTTAATGTATGTAATGGTTACAGGTGTAGGTAAAGAAAACTTTGAAGGTGATGGTTACGATTATCAAACTTGTGTAGATGTTCCTGAAAAAGAAGCTGAAGATTATATAGCTGAGTTAGAAGATTTCTTAGATGAAAATGCTCCTAAAAATAGTGAAGAAGCTGGTACATTTTATAGAACAAGTGAAGATGATGATACTATTGAACCTGGTATGGTACGTTTTACATATAAAACTAAAACTGAGTATGAAGATAAAAAAACCGGAGAAATGAAACAAACAAAAGTTAATATTCTTGATTCAGATGGTAATAATGTAAAACTACCTGAAGGTAAGTTAATTGGTAATGGTTCTACAGGTCGTGCTTTAGGTAATGCTGTTATATGGGAACGGGGTAATCGTAAAAAGAAAGAACACGGTTTATCTCTATATCTAAATAAGGTTCAGATAAAAGATTTCATCCCTTATGAAGGTGAGAAAGTAGAAGCTATTGAAGATGGTTCATTTAAAGGTTTTGATAACGACTTACAACCTGAAGATGAGGGTGCTGCTGAAGATGAAGCTCCTAAACGCTCAAGAAGATCGAGAAGAAGTAGAAGATAATGATTAGTTTAAGTGGTTTTGCAGCGGCAGAAATAGCTAAGGTTAATTATACTATCTGTGACGCTTTAGCTGTAGCTTATAATAGAAATATTAGAAGATATGGTAAAAAGCGTTTTATGCAATATTTAGAAGCAGAAAAATAGCTTCATAGGGCACTTTTAGGAGTGTCTTATTTAGGTTATTTAAGGAGAAGATAAGATGAAGAAGTGTGAAGAATGTAGAAACTTAAAATGTGAGATTAAGGTGAAAGAGATAATATTTTACGAGATATTAGGTAAATTATTAGTATGTGATAGTAAAGCTTTATACGGTATGATGTGTAGAAAACATTATAAAGAGTTAAATCAAATAGGTGTAACTATTCCAGCTACCAAAAGTGTAAGGTTAGTAAAATGAAACTATCTATTAAAAAGTTAAAGTATTATATGGAACTAAATGAAGTAACACCTCAGGATATAGCTGAAGCTTTAGAAATAACTAGGATGAGTATATATCATTATTTACATGGAAGAAGAAACCCTACACCCTTAGTTATACATCAGTTAGCTGAATTTTTAGATACATCAACTGAGGAGTTATACTATGAATAATTTATGGGTGTATGATATTGAATGTTATCCTAACTATATGTGTGTAGGGTTTATGAGTACAGTTACTAAAAGAGTTAAACAGTTTGAGTCTTTTGATAGTTTTAGTAAAGAAGATATTAAGAGAATGATAAGATTAATGAATCAATTAGTAGGGTTCAACTCTAAAGCTTATGATGATCCTATATTTACTTATATGTTATTAGGAAATTCTGTATCTCAAGTTTATAGAAAATCTAAAGCTATTATTGAATCTCAAACTAGATATTGGGAAGTTTACAAAAAGTTTAATATCAATAAAGAGTTTGAGAGTATAGATTTAATAGATGTTGCACCCGGACAAGCTTCATTAAAATTATATGGTGCACGTTTAAACTCTAAGAAGTTACAGGATCTACCTTATGATCCACATACTAAACTAACTGATGAACAAGCTGCAGAAGTAGCTAAATATAATATAAACGATTTAATAACTACTTTAGATCTATACAATAAACTTATACCTATGCTAAAACTGAGAGAACAAATAGGTAATCAGTATGATATTGATGTTATGAGTAAATCAGATGCTCAAATAGCTGAAGCAATATTTAGAGCTGAGTTATCTAAAGAAGGTGTGAAAGTTCAAAGAGGTAAAGCTAACAATGTTAATTATATAGCTCCTGAATCAGTAAGGTTTATTAGAGATGATCTTAATGATATTGTAGATAAGATAGAAGATACTACTATTGAACTAGGTGAGAATGGAGCACCTTTATTACCTCAATGGTTAAAAGATACTACTATTGAACTAGGTGAAAACATTTATAATATAGGTTTAGGTGGTTTACACTCTCAAGAGAAACAACTTGTAGTAGTTCCTGGTAAAGATGAGAAGCTTATGAATGTTGATGTTGCTTCATATTATCCTTCACTTATACTAGCATTAGGTTTATATCCTAAACAACTTACTAAAAAGTTCTTAAAAGTTTATGCAAAAATTAAAGCTGATAGACTTGAAGCTAAAAGATCAGGTAATAAAGTTGTTAATGATGTTCTAAAAATTGCTTTAAATGGTAGTTATGGTAAGTTTGGTAATAAGTATAGCTTTCTTTACTCACCTGATTTACTTCTAACTGTTACGTTTACAGGGCAGTTATATTTACTAATGCTTATTGAGATGATTGAAGATCAAGGTATGAGAGTTGTTTCATCTAATACGGATGGTGTAGAAGTTCTACTTAAAAAATCTCAAGAAGATTCACTTAGATCATTAGTTGCTGAATGGGAAGATGAAACTAAAATGGAAATGGAGTTTGGAGAGTATAACGCTCTATTTGCTAGAGATGTAAATAACTATGTAGCAGTTTATCCAGGTGGTAAAGCTAAAGCAAAGGGTTCTTATGTAGATCCTGAAGAAGCAGTACCACCATTAATGAAGAATGTTGAATATCCTATTGTATTTGAAGCTATTAGAGAGTATTTAGCTAAAGATATACCAATGGAAGAAACTATTTATAATTGTAAAGATGTAGCTAGATTTACACTTAGTACAAAAGTAACAGGTGGTGCTGTTTATTATTATGGTAATAGTCTTGAAGATACTGAAGAGTACACCAACTATATAGATAAACAACTAAAGCAAAATAAAGCTCTTGAGAAGCGTAACGATAACTACCATAAAGAACAAGTATTAGCTTCATCAGATACTCAGTATTTAGGTAAAACGGTTAGATGGTACTATTCAATGGATGGTAAAATGATATTTAAAACTAATGGTAATAAAGTTCCAAAATCTGAAGGTGCTAAACCTATGATGGATCTAACAGATAATATACCTAAAGATCTTGATTATGATAAGTATTTAAGATTATGTGAAGAACATTTAGCAGATTTAGGTGTTAAAGTATAGAACTTTAAACATACTTTAATAAAACTTTATATATACTTTAACTTATATAAGGAGTTAAATTATGAAAGATGTTATATTTTTAACGATTGTATCAGCAGTTATATGTGTAGGAATAGCCTTGTATTTTGTAGAAAGAGATGGTTTAGTGTTAGCTAATTAAATTTAAGGAAATAAAAATGAGTTATTGGAAAGACAACCCTAAAGTATCAGTAAGAGAAAAGTTCTTACTAGATGATTTAGAACAAACAACTGATCCTGAAGAGGTAAAAGAGTTGTGTGCTAAGATTAGAGAAGTATCCGGTATTTATGATAAAACTCTTAGAATAGATGCAGATGGTTTACTTTACTATGCTGCATACTCACCAGCTTTTAAACCAGGTGAATCTATTGAAGAGGGTTCATTTAAAGGTAATGTTGAACGCACTACTCTTAAAGATGTTAAAAACACTTTTAATATGATAGTTAGTGATGTAGTAGAACAATGTGAATTAGAGAGTTTTAGAGGTAATTTACCACGCTTTACTGATTTTGAGTTAGTATTTACTCCATCTAGGAACTTCAGATATGATATATTTCCTGACTATAAAAAAAGTAGATTAAACAAACCTCAAACAACTACTTTAAAAAGATTAAAAAAATGGGCTAAAAAGAATAATACTGTAGTTGAAAATTTTGAAGCGGATGATATAGTTTACTATTATGCTATGAAGGGTGATCCTGTAGCTTCAGGTGATAAAGATGTAGTTAATGGTGTACCTGCTGCATACTTTTATCATGCTAAACATAAGAAAGTTATTGTTAATACACCTGAAGAGATAAATAGATGGGTATTACTTCAAAGTTTAGCTGGTGATAGTAGTGATGATATACCAGGTATTAAAGGTGTAGCTCTCAAAACAGCAGAAAAACTTTTACCTGAAGGTGGAACTTTTGATGATGTTATTAAGATTTATGAGAGTAAAGGTTACACTAAAGAAGATGCAATTCTTACTAGAAGATTAGTAGGTTTAGATCAATGTCGCTACTCTAAGAGAAGTGACTTATGGAAAGTGAGGTTATTCAATGTGTGATGTATGTAAAAGAACAAGTTGTGAATGTTTTAATGAGGATGTTAAATCTGATAACACATTTAAAGTAACTGAGGTTAAAGATGAGTTTGTCAAAGCTGATAACAACAAAGTAAACTTAGCTATATTATTTGATACAGGTAATGCTTTATCTGAAGTTGCTGAAGTTATGGAGTTTGGAGCTAAAAAATATGATCGTAAAAATTGGAGTAAAGTAGATGATAAAGAAAGATATATATCTGCACCATTAAGACATATATTAGCTTATCAACAAGGTGAGAAGATTGATCCTGAAAGTGGTAAGAATCACTTAGCTCACGCTATATGTAGTTTGTTATTTTTATTGGAGATTGAAAACAATGAAAGGTAGTAGATTAGCAGGATCTAACAGCACTTATGGTAGAGAAGTAGATGATTTTTATGCTACTAATCCTCAAAGTGTTAGAGATCTTTTAGATATTTATCCTATTGAAAGTTCATCTTTTATTGAACCTTGTGTAGGTCAAGGTCACATAGCTAATGTTCTAAAAGAATACTACCCTGAGGCTAAGTATAAATTCTATGATTTAGTACATAGAGGTTATAAAAGAACTAGAGTAAAAGATTTTCTAACTCTTGAAGATGATAGTAAAGTTGATTGGATAATTACTAACCCACCTTATAAGTTTGCTAAAGAGTTTATAGAAAAATCTCTATCAATGACTAATACAGGTGTAGCTATGTTTTTAAAGCTTCAGTTCTTAGAAGGTCAAGCTAGAAAAGATTTCTTTAAAAATACACCTCTTAAATATGTATATGTGTTTAGTGCTAGGCAAGATGATAGGAGAGATGGTTTAGAGTTAAACCCTAAAACAGGTAAAAAGTGGGGTGGTACGGTTGCTTATGCGTGGTTTATATGGGAACACTCTTACAAGGGTGAACCTATTATTAGGTGGATATAATGGATATGAAAAATTTAAAAGAAGTTACTATTGATAATCCGTGGTTTTGGGTAAATGTTATTTATGTTATTTATGTCATTTTACTTTTTATATTATATGGAACACAACAATGAAAGCACTACCTCATCAAGTTAAAAAAGCTGGTTCTATTGTTAGAAAACTTAGATTATACGGTTTATGCTTATTTGCAGGTGAAGTAAGAAGTGGAAAAACAGCAGCGTTTATATTAGCAGCTCAAAGATTATGCAATAATGAGTTTATAATAATCACTAAAAAAGGTGCTATACCAGGTGTTCAAAAATTCACTCCTAATGTAACTAACTATCATCAAGCTGGTAAACTTGAACCTATTTATAAAGTAGTTATATTAGATGAGTGCCATAGATACATTACAGGTTATCCTAAAAGATCTACTATATGGAAAGATATAGCTAAAATTTGTGCTAATGCTGATTATATTATATTTAGTTCAGGAACACCTACACCTGAATCTTATGCTATGTTGTTTAATATGTTAGCACTCAGTCCTGATTCACCCTGGAGCGCTTATAAGACTTATTCTAAGTGGCATAATGATTATGGTATTCCTTATAAGATAAAAGTAGCTAATGATTTAATGGTAAAACAATGGGATAAAGTAAAAGATCATAAAGTTTTAGCTGATATTGAACATTTACAAATATCAATGACTAGAACAGAAGCAGGTCATAAATTTGAACCTACTGATAAGCTTCATCATATACCATTAACTAAATATCAAGACGATCTATACAAAGCTTTAAATAAGTACGGTATGTATGAGTTACCAGGTAATGATCTTACTATATTAGCAGATACAGCTAGTAAACTAAATCAAAAGAAACATCAAATATCAGGGGGTTATGTAAATGCAGTTAATGATCTGAATGAAAGTGAAACAGAAGTTATAGATGTAGGAACTAAAAAAGTTAGATATATTATGGATAACTTTGATCCTGAAGAAACAATTATATTAGCTTATTATATTCCTGAACAAGAGTATTTAGCTACTAAGTTTCCTAATGTTGGTTCTATTACTAAAAATAGTGATGGTGTTGATTATAGCCATTTTAAAAATATGGTAATCTACAGTATGGGTTTTAGTGCTGCAACTTATCAACAAGTTATAGGAAGACAACTAAACTTCATTACTAGAAAAGAAGAAGTAGTGGTACACTTTTTGTTAAGTGGTATAGATGAAGATGTATATAGAGCAGTAGCAATAGATAAGAAAAATTTTACCTCTAAGTGGTATTATAAGAAGGAAGATTATGGTTAAAGCTTTAGAAGAAGAGATAAAAATAGCTCAAACTATAGGTTTAAGAGTTGTTGAGTTTGAAGGCAAAACAATAGGTATAGGTTACGCTAGATTTTTAGTAACTTATTATAAAACTAAAAATATATTGGAGAAGAGAAAATGACTAAAGAACAATTACAACTTTTTTATAAAGTTTTAGAGAGTAAAAACTCATGGGGTAAGAATGAAATAAAAAAAGTATTACTAGAAATAATAGCAGGGGTATATAATGACTAAGATTTATGAAGGAGCTGGTGTTTATACAGTACATTTATCAAGCGGTAAAACTTTAGAACTTACTGAGAGTGAGTTAGAAGAGTTTGTAACAGAAGAGAGAGAAGAAATTAAACAACATCTTAAAGAAGAGTTTAATTACCTATTAGAAATGTGTATAGATGAAAGAGAGTGATGTTCAAAAGAAGATTATTGATTTTTTTCATTCAATAGGAGCATATACTATAAAGGTAATCAAAGCAAATAAAGCAGGTGTGACTGACATAGTAGCTTGTGTTCCAATAAAGATAACTCAAGATATGGTAGGTAAAACTATTGGTGTATTTGTAGGTGCTGAAGTTAAGAGAGATGAAGAAGCTAGAAGAATAAGTGATAAAAAACAACCGCTTCAAAACAGAAACATAAAACAGATAAAAAGAGCTGGTGGTTTAGCCGCAAAAGTTATATCTGTTGAAGAAGTTGAGGATATGTTAGAGATATGAAAACTCACGGTGAAGAGTGGTATAAGTGGAAGTGTAAAATTAATAGCTTTGATTATAAGTTTGAACACGCTGAAAGATCTACATCTATCCCTCAAAGAATGAGTAGAAAAGATGCTACAAGTTTTTATAATAAGAGATGTAGAGATGTATTTGAAGTTTTAGGTTTTAAGTATGAAGAAGAAAATAACTTTGAACAAATACTACAACAAGCTTTTATAAAGGTAAGAGCTAACACAAACAAAATGCTCAAAAGAGAAGCAAATAAAATAAAAAGGATATTAGAAAATGCTAAGTAGAAACCAAATAATCCAGGTAATTATATTAATGGGAAAACTCCTTAAAAATATAACACATAAAGAAGAAACTAAACCTGTAACAAAGTTAAAACGAGATATAAGAAAGTTTATAACTCATTTAGAGAAACATGAGTGTAGTTTACATGAAGACAATCTAGCTGTAGCTAATAGAGTATGGTTAGATACTCAAAAGAAAATAAGTAATGATGATTTAGTTATTAATATGTCTGATACTATCAGTTCTTTAAATGTAATAATAGCTAATGAGAAATATACTAAAAAAAGTTACTCTCAAAAAACTTTTGAAAAAGCTTATAACTCAATAGTAGAAAATACTAAAATTGAGTTTGATGAACAAGTGCAAAAAGATAGTAAAAAGTTAATAGATCTTTTTATAGAAGATTTAGGTATTGAATATAATAATGGTTTAAAAGCTAAGTTAGCTAAACTATCTCAATAGTTACTTCTTCACCTCTATCTAAAGCATCTTGAATTTTAGGTTGTAAACTATCTAAAGCTTTTCTAGATGCTCCAATCCAATCATCATTAGGATCTTTATTAACAGTTCCTACTAGAATACACCCATCAGTATCTTCAGATGAATTACCAGCGTGTATTCTAACTCCTTCAAATTGTGGAACATCTATTAAGAGAGGTAAATCTTTTTTGAACCTATTTGAGTAAGTAATTTTAATATCATAAATACCCCTAGGTATAGCAGTTTTACCATAAATCTTTTCACCACCATCTTCAAGTTTTCTATCTTTATCTTCAAGTGTAAAACACTCACTTGTACCATTAACAAGTAAATGTCCCTCAGTTGATTTTTCACCTATCTCAGTAGGTCTTACAAGTTGCATATACATAACTAATACTCTATATTACGTATCATACTCTCAAGTTTACCTTGAGTATAACTATTTACACCTAACTCATCAAGTTCATCTTTTAGTTCTAATAAACCTTTGATAACCCATCCATCAATTATTTTATCATTACCATATTCTTTATAAGCACTATCAACTCTAGCTTTTAAATCTCTAATACGTTGATTAGTTTCAACTTCTAATAGCTTTGCATTTTGAGCTTGTTGAACTTTAATCATTGTTTGTTTAGTGATCTCTATATAAATAAGCATTAAGAATAAAGAGAATACTGAGAACAAGTGAATGTTCGTATAAAAAAAGTTTAAAGCTTCTCCACTAAAATTCACAATACCTGCTCCTGTAACACCAAAAAATGCTAATAAAAATTTTAAATCTTTTATTAAAGATATTATATCTACTAAAACTTGTTTTAATTTTAACATCTTATAACCCTTTCTTTGAATTTACATAGTTTACACCAAAAGAAGCACCTATAATTAAAGAAAACATGCTTGTAATAGGTACAAATAGATCACCTGTTGCTTTTAAAGCTTCTGTAACCTCACTAGGATCACCTATACCAAAAGCTTTAGCAAGAAGTAAACCTAAAGTAATTATTATGTAAACACTATACAAATTACTTACTTTAGTTGATAGATCTCTTCTCATTAAACCATTAGGATCTAAAGTCTTAACCATTAAAGCTTTAGCTTCTGCTGATTCCATATCAGTATCAATAAACTCTTTAGCTATATTTTCAACTGATTTAGCAACACTTCCACCAAATATATCATACCATGCCATGTTTTACCCCTCACTTATATTACTAATCATTTTAGTTAATTGACCTTGAGTAAAACTATTTACTTTTAGTCTAGCTCTTTCTTCTTCTTCTAAATCAATAATATAATCAATTACTAATTTATCAGTTATTTTTGCATTACCATATTGTTTATAAGTACTTAAAACTTTACCTTTTAAATCTTTAAACATTTTTAAACCCTTAATTAAAATTGCATTATACCTTGTACCCAAATATTACCTAAATCTAAGTCCAATGTATCACCGTTGTTTGTTCCATCTAAATCTACTCCACCATTATACTGTTTAACTAATACAAAACTCATCCTTGTGTCTTCAGGCTGTACAAAAGCACCTGCATAATCAACAAAGTTAATTACTGTTTGAATAGTATTTGTGCTTTTTAAAACAGGAATATAAGGAATCACAGCACCGTTATCTGTAAAGCCTATTAACGATAAATTAAAACCTGGGATCCAATCATGATCTATTTCTAAATTTGCCCCTGTTAATGCTACATTTGTAATATTCACATTGTGTGCACCTACTCCACCTTGTCCTGTTCCATATCCAATATCCCAGGATGTACCATTCCACTTAATTGAAGCAGCAAGTGTTAAATTAACAGAAGCTTTCATATTGAAACCTGATAACCCTACTGATGTACCTACTGACATACCAAGTTTACTAGCTAATGTTTCATCAGGGGTTGCTGATACTACTAAAGTTTTAGTGTACGTTTTATCATAATTAACAAATAATATATCACCTGTCGCTGTAGCAGGAACACTATCATCTACCCCTATAGGTTCGTGACCAACATCTTTAATCCAATTCCATTGTGAACGAGTAGTTGCATCTTGTCTTAATGTTCCTGCTATTATTCCTATTTTTTTATCTCTTAATTCATCAGAAACAGGTACTCCATTGATATACCCATTATCTGTATATATAGCTTTTAATTGTTGAGCAGTAACTGTACCTGTTACTTGAGAACTATCTCCATGAAATATAAAAGTTGTACCTGTATTTACTAAAGTGGAAGAAATAAAATAAGAAGAAGAAGTGTAAGGAACTATTGCTATATTTACAACTGCTGCAACTGCTGTAAATATAGCTGTATTGTCTGTTGTACCATCACCTTTTGCACCGAACCATAAAACACTTACATGATTATCATATTGTCTAACACTTCCATGAAAATTAGTACCATCATTATGATTACCAACTTCAGAAGAATCATAAATAAATTTACCACCTCTATCTATATCTTTAACAAAAACAACCCTTCCTTCATCATTTGAAGTTAAATCAACAATCTGAGTAACTGTATCTAGTGTTAGTTCTCCTTGTAAAACCCAACCATTAAATATAGTAAGGGTGTTATTGATCGCTGATTTTGTAGCATCATAAATATAAATACCTTTTAAACCTGTAGTAACTGTTACAGCACTATGTGTAGCACCTAAAGCTGTTGTAAGTGAACTCACATCATCAACATAAACGGTTGTGTCAAAAGACACCCACGCACCCCCTGTATATTCATAAAATATACCATCTTCTCTATTAAAAGCAATATCAACGCTTGAAGTACCTACTTTAGTTAAAGCATCTAGTTCTACAAAAGTATTAACTATTAAGAAACTACTTGTATTCAATCTCAACCATCTACCATCACCAGGTTGGTCTGAATCAATAACTGTAAAATCATCATCAACAGATACGGATAACACATCCCAATAGTAAACTCCACCTTTACCATCATCAACAGAATCACCACCTAATACTAAATATTGAGATAATGTATCAGGATTAGTAGTGTCTAATTGTCTTAACTCATCATAAGTGTTAATAGTAGTCAAACCACTCTCACCCCCTTGAGCTTTAACAAAATCTATTAGTGTATTCATAGATACTTTTCTAGTATCACCGTTGTTTGTACTCCATAAAGCTAACAAGTCACCTAACGCTAGAGTACTTGTAGATGATAGATTATTTATTGTTTTCATTGTTCTGTTCCTTATTTAATGTAAAAGATTCTAAGATCCATGTTTCAGGTTCTTTAATTGTATTACCAATAGTTTTATTCCACTTTTTAAATGCTTTGCTATTAGTAAAAGCCTTAACCTTACTCATACCTGGTGTTTTATCAATAGCATCAACAGCTAAATTTTTAAACTCCTGAGATACAAAAAGATCACTAATTGCTTTTATCTTATCTTTAGGTGCTTTAAAAAGCATATCTAAACTAGGTTGTAAACCTCCAAAAGTAGCAGTTTTAACACCTTTTTCAACTGTAAACCTTATTACTCTCTGTAATAAAGCTTCTTCTTGTATCTTATTTAGAATAGCTTGATTAGCTTTACCTGTAGATATGATTTTATTCTTAGCATCTTGTAAACGCTTAGAAGTTACATACAGGTCTTGTAGTAATTTATGCTTATCTTCACCTAAAGTTTTAATAATCTTATTATAGATAGGAGCGTTTTTTCTAAGCCCTTGATAAAGCTTAACATAATCATTAAAGTTAAACCTACCCTGTTTAGAAGTTGCTATATCAGCTAAAGCAGAGCCTATAGCTTCTTTTTGTAACTCTTGAGGTACGTTTTTAAATACTTTATTTAAAGCAGTTATATCACCTTTAGATCCTTGTAACATAGAACGTCTTAACAATGAAGCTATACTTTTATCACCTTCTTTACCAAACACATCAGCAGCTCTTTCTTCAAGTGCTATTTTCTTTTGAAAAGTTCTATCTGCTAAATGAAGTTGATCTCTAGCATCTTTACCTAAAATAGTTTCAACATTATCTAATTGATCTTTTTTTAATGAACCATAAAGTTTTTTAAGTAACGATTTATCAGAATTTGCATATTTACCTGTAGGCATTTTACCTAAAGCTTCGCCAATACCTCTTCTTTCTCTCTCTAATGCTCCAAAAGTTACTTTAGGTGATGTAACAAGTCTGTAAAGATCCCTTTCTTCTTTAGTTAAACCTCTTAAATCAGCTTTACCTTTTTCATCAGGAACTATTCCTAAATCATCTAAGTATTTCAAAACAGCTTCTTTAGAGTTATTTACTGTAACTTCAGAATTTTTTTCTATTTTATTTGTAACTTCACCATATATTTTAGCAGCTTGATTATTTAGATCACTAAGAGATTTATTAAAGTTATCCATAATCTTACCACTCATAGTAGCTAAATCGCTTTGTTCTAAAGTAGAGAGTGCTTCATCAGATTTAGTAACAGCGTTATCAATCATATCAGCAAATTTAGCACTTTCTTCACCTACTTGAGATCTAACTAAACCTACTGTTTGTTTAATTAAAGTGTTATCACCTAATACATCTGCTGGTAACTCTATACCTAATCTATCAGCAGCATCTATAGCTTCAGGGTTAGCTTTAACTTCTCTAGCCAAATTAGCTTTAGCTTTTTTATTACCTTGAGCAGCATCTACTGACATAACAGCAATACCTTCTAAATCAAGTCCTTCTTCCACTTTCTCAACTTTAGGTTTAGGTCTTCTTCTAGGAATGTTTTGAGGTATATTTCTACCCATAGCACCTATTTCAGCAGTCATAGGAGTTAAAGCTTCTAAAGGGGCTACTGTTTCAGCTACATCTTGAGTATATTCTTTACCTGTTTTAGTTCTAGGTTCATAAGTAAGTTCACCAGCATATTCTTGAGCTAGTTTTTCCATCTCTCTAGCACCTTCCATAGAACCATAAGTACCATCTTTGATAGATTTAGCAATACCTTTAATAGCTCCTACAATGTGACCTACAGCACCTGTTGTCATAGCAGTACCTGTAGCTAAAGCAGCTTCACCAGCACCAACAACTTTTTCACCTATAGTGGGTTCTTGTTTAGGTGGTAAGTCCTCATAACGCTCAGGTATAGTTCTAGGATCAACAATAGGTTGAGTAGTTTGTAATTTTTTAATATCTTGAGCAAATAATTCAGCAGCTTTAGTATCACCAGCAGTATCAGCTTGTATAAGTGCTTTTTTTAATTGTTCTAAATTAGCCATTATTCTATTCCATATTTTTTATAAATATCTTGCTTATTCTCTTCAGTTAAGTCAAAACCAAACTCACCAGCATTAGGATAAGCTTCAGCTTTTTTAAGAATCTTTTTATATACACCATTTAAACGGTTTATATTTTGAAGTAACTGTTCTTCACTTTGAGATAATTGTAAACTACCCATAACAGCTTGAAGATTACTAAGTTCTCTATCTGATATAGCACCAAGAGCACCGCCTGTAGGTGAAGCTTCTCTCATAGCTTGAAGTTTATCAAAACCTATATTAGCAGTAACAGTTTCAAATAAACTCTCAGCATCTACACGATTAGTTCCTGGTATAAAAGAAGCTACAGCACCTGTAACACCTGTAACAGGATTGTACCAAGGAGCGTTTTTTATTTTCTTTTCTAATCTCTCAAGATCTTTAAGAACTATACCACCTGTTCTAACTCTTTCTACTTTAGCTTTATTTTTAGTATTAGCTAGATCTTTTATTTTTGCTTCAGCAGGTGAACCAGGTATAGCTTCCATTCTAAAACTATCACCAACTTTAGTTATTTGATAACCTGGTGGTATAGTTCCAAATTGAGGTTCACCTTCAACATTAACAGTTATACCTTTAGAACCTATTTGTGTTATCTGACCTTTAGGTGACATTTGAAAAGGTACATTCTCAGGAAGTCCTAATTGTTTTTTATCATTTGCAGTTAGAACTGAATAACCACCTGTTGATTGACCTAACTTATCATACATCTCAGGAAATTTATCAGCACCAACAGAAGAAGCTAAGAATAAACCAGCAGTTGTTTTAGCAGCTTCAGGGTTCATTTTTATCATTTGTATCATAGCGTCAGCAGCATCGGCTTCCACTTTTAATCCTGAATTTTCAGCAGCTAGTTTTTTCTTCTCTAAGAGTTGAACAGCTAAATCAGTATTATTTGCACTAATAGCAGAATATATGTTACTAGCATCTTTTACAGCTTGATCTTTCTGATCTTGATTCATAATATTATAACTCTTGTTTAAGTGCTCAGATATTTGAGGGTGTTTAATCATAACATCAGTATAATCTTTAGCAGTAGGATTAGACTTAGAAGATAAAGCACCTAAATCTTTTTGTAAAATACCAAACTGTTTTTGTTGCTGTTCAACTTGTGCCTTTTTAGCATCAGCTAAATCTCTTTGTGATCTCAAGTTAGCCATTTGGCCTACACCTTGTGCTAAACTCATACCTTGTTGAATACCCTTCATTACATCTTGTGTAGGATTAGGTACATTTATCATATAATTCAATGGTTGCATTAGAACGCTCCTAATTGTTTCATATAGTTTAAAGTACCAAAAGTAGTAAGAGGTTGAGATATACTACTTGCAATACCTGAATACTGATTAGCAGTTGCTTGAGCTTGAGCTAATTGATTACCTGCTATTGCTGCACCTGCTTGTTGTTGAAGGTTGGATATATTAGCTCCTGTTTGCATAGCACCTGCACCCACACCTGCAGCACTCGCTTGTCCTACTTGTGTAATACCACCTAAACGTGAGTATTGATTATTAATCTCTTGTTGAAGCATTTGAGGTCTATATTGAGCTAAAACCCCTTGTATATTACCACCTCTTACACCACCTGTTGCAGAAGCTTGTTGTAGTAATGCTTCTTCACCTTGTTGAACTTGAGATTGAAATAAAGGTGATTCTGATAAGTTAGATATAGCTGTACGTTGAGCATCTTCACCTGCCAAACCTGCTAAAGCCATTTGTCCTGATAATGCTGTTTCACCAGCACTTACATAAGGTTGAAGAGTTTTTTGCATTAAATCAAATTGTCTTCTCTGTTCTTCAGTTCCTATTTGAGCTGCTTCAAGCTGTGCTGCTGCTGCAGCTTCAGCACCTTCTTTTTGTGCTTCACCTGCTTCATAAGAAGCATAACCACCTATAACAGCACCACCGACTATAGCTGTAGCTATTGCTGACATAATATCTCCTTGTAATTAGTTAATATTTCATAATCTTTAGGTATATCTACCATAGCTACTAAAGCTATTAGATCATCTTTTATTTGAATATGTTTAGCATTAGGTATATCTGAATGATTAACATACCTAGCTGTAGTCATTCTTACACCGTTTAATAAAGATACAGCGATACTTTCACCAGCTTCTATATCTTTATCTGCAAAACACCCTAAACCGTGAATAGGAGAATCTGATAAATAATACATATCTGAATCTTCAACTATAACTTCTTTACTATTCATATCCTCTTGAACATCTTTATCAGATAAGTTATGTTCTAGCAGTAAAGCTTGATAACTTTTTTTAATTCTAGTAAGTTGAGGTAATTCACCAAACACTTCTAGTTCGGCTTCTTCTACAGTTTTAGCTTCAACTCTATGAACAGTTGTGTAAGTAGTATCTTCCATAGCATAAGCAAATCTTTGAGATCCTGCTTCAGTAGCTATTTTAAATGGTGCTTCTATCTCATATTTTTTTTCACCATCTAATTGTCTTATCTTACCTTTTTCTAAGAAAGCTATACCTGGTTTTTTATGAGAACACCCTACAATAAGTTGATCTTTTTTTGCATAAGCAGTTCTAACATACATACCATCAACTATTTCATGTTTAATAGGTACAATAGCTTCACAAAAATAAGTAGGTGCTTTCAAAACTTTCCCTTCATAAATGTTTATGAGTAGTTGGAAACTCTTTTAAAACTCAACTTTTTAATTCTTGTTCAATATTGTACCATAACTTTTAACTATCTTCATAATGACCTTGTGCTTTTATTCTAAATGAGCCTAAACCTGATAGATCATCTTGAATTAAAACTTCTAAATAATCACCTTTTGAACCATCAAGATAAACTATAGCTCCTGCTTCTTTAAATGTACCTCTAGCATTTGTACCATAAGCACCACCACCACCTGAACGTGCTGAATAAGTAACATCATACATATCAGTTACAATATCACTATTATTTTTCCAAACAGTAAAAATACCGGTTGTACCGGTTGTACCATCATACCTTCTTAAAACAACACCATTTGTAAGCGTTGTTAAATCACCAAATAAACCATTATCACCGGCAGTACCATGTGTCATTTCTATTAATATTCTTGTTATGTGCATAACCTCAGTAGATAAAGGTTCTATTTTAAAACTTTGAGGTGAAGCTAAACTACCTATAACATTCATATTAACAAGAGCTTTTACAATAGGATCACCAATAGCAAAACTATAGTCAAGAGGTCTATCTAAAGTAGCAGTAGTCCCTGATAAAGTAATTTTAGGGTGAGGATGCTCCACACCACCATCAGCTAAATGTAAATAATTACCTGTAGCAAAACCTGTAGCATCTGCTAATTCTATTTGTGTATCACCAGCAGAAGCAGCTACAGCAAAAGTAGTAACTGTAGCTGTATGTTGATGAAACTGTTGATTGATAATCTCTCTATGAACATCAGCATCATGTGTGTTTACAGCACCCCTGTACGAGTTGATAGGATTACCTAAACCATCATGTAAAGATATATTTAAAGTACCTAATACTGATTCAATCAGTTCATTATCAGTACCCCTTATTCTTCCTAATTTACTCATATTATGCTCCTAGATACCAATCTGTACCATCTGTAATTAAATTTATTACATCACCCTCAGAAAACAACTCTTGAGAAGTTTCACCAACTACCTCTTCTGTACCATAAGGTTCAATAGTTACAATATTAGTAGATATATCTTTTTTAGTAATTGAGATAGTTTTAGAGTTATTATTTATAAAAAACTCAGTAGGATCAGGTAAAGTTATTGTAATATTACCACTTGTAGCATCTACTATTAATAATTGATTTATTGGTAAAGTGGAACTACTTACATCTATATTTAATATTTTAATAGAACCTATTTCTTCATCTAATTTAGATAAAGCTTCCATTACTGTAATAGTATCATTTAAAAATCTAGTGTCTGTAGGTTGAACATAGTTACCATCACTATCTAAACCAACAGCTTCTTCTATACGGTTTATTTCTTCTATTATTTCATCACTTATTGAAAAAAGATTTTCATATTGTCTAATTAAATCTGAATTTTTACCAAAAATTTGTTCTAATAACTTTCTGTTAGGTACTCTTATTATTTTGTTATTGGCCATATTTATACATAAAGAGGTTCTATTTGAACTTCTAACCTCACTAAGTTGAGATGAGCTGTACCGCTAAATCTTTGAATACGTTTATCTTGCATCATACCTTGTTGAAACCATACTAATCTTTTAGTAATATCTATAGAAATAGGAGTTGTGTAATTTACACCATCTAAAGAATAATTTGTAGATATATTACCTTCAGTTGAATTACCATTAAAACCTACTAACTCAACTTGATGTAAAATAGCACCTCTTGATTCATTATAGAAAATACCTGTATTAAATTCCCATTCTATAACATCGCCAAAATGAGTAGATAAACTATCATCTAAATACCCTAATTTGTTAGAAGTAGGATCTCCAAATATCCATTTATCATAACACCAGGTAAAATTATTAGCTCTATATTCACCATTACTATCTAATATACTCCAAACTGAAGCACCTAAAGCTTGTGAAGCAGCACCATCATAAACTAATGTTTTATCAGGTAAATGAATATATAAAAATTGATGAGATTTATCAACTCTACTTTCCACTAAAACTTCAGCTAAAACTTCTTCAGAATATTCAAGTAATAATCTATCTATCTCTTTAGTAGATATTTTAGTAGATGAAGAGTTTATACCTAACCAAACACCTACTGATTCATTCAACCTACTACCTATAAAAGCTATAACATTAAGATATTCACAACAAGCTTTAGTTCCTACACAACCTCTATCTATTTGAGCTGATTCAACTCTTGCAAAAGGAAAAGTAGTACCACCTACATTATCAAAAACTTCAATAGTATGTCTATTAATAGCATAAATCTCATTTTGAATTTTTTTTAACGCTACAATAGGATCAGGATTAGCTTCAGAACTTCCATATTTTAAAGGATTAACTGAAGTAGGATCTGATAGCTCTGTTACAACTAAATATTCACCATCTGTAGTCATAAAATAACCATCTACCCATACAACATCTAAAACATTACCTAAATCTGTATCAGTTACTTGAGTAAGTGCTGAACCATCATAATAAAAAAGATTATTATTACTAGCAACACTCAATCTATCAAAAGAGTAAGTAAATGCAACATTAATATTATCGTTACCAACATTACCTATAATAGTGATTATTCCATTTGAAGCAACCTTAACAAGTTTTGAACCTATTACTCTATATAAAGTACCATTCCAATTAATACCACCTCTATCAATATCATTAGTAGCTACAAACTCAACTAAACCATCGTGAGGTCTTAAATAACCAGCAGATATTCCACTTTGTTTAGGAATAGCTATTAAGTTTTTAGGGTATGATGTTCTAATATCAGGAGCAGTATCGGTATAAATACCTTGAAGTATTGGAATTTGCATTAAGTTATGCTAATAGATCTAATTCACCATCTGAACCAACATCTAT
>Ga0224502_10000041_pt1 | contig 35801 bp, 55 predicted proteins | sample SF_Oct11_sed_USG_5_FD_169104 | JGI IMG/M metagenome (GOLD analysis project Ga0224502, IMG submission 169104) | Sediment microbial communities from San Francisco Bay, California, United States - SF_Oct11_sed_USGS_13 | ecosystem: Environmental > Aquatic > Marine > Sediment | place: USA... | reverse complement strand
TTCAGATGGAATCGCAATCAGAATAACGGAAAGACTTTAAAAGAAATCGGAACTAAGATCCTCGAACTAGAAAATAAAGGAACGCATTTTTCATTTGGTCAAATTTGGTTAAAAGAGAATGAAAATCCGAGAGATACTTTTTTCGCAGGTGACGAAATGGAATTATTTATCGAGCGTTTGAGATCTGGAGAAATTACTGCGTTTTGTATGTCACCAGATACACCGATGACGCATGCTGAAAGAATGAGCGCAGGACATTACGGATCGCTAGATTAAAAACCAACGGGGGGCGAAAGCCCTCATAACAAACAAAAACTAAACGATGGATCATTTACAAATACAGGAATACGTCGGAGCAATGACGAGCGAGCAATTTTATGCACATTTAAACGGGCAACTATGAAGAACAGCAAAGACAGAATCGACGAGGCTCTGGAGGATCTAAAGCCAGTCGCAAAAGAACTCGATAAACAAGGTTATAAAAACATCGTTATCGATTACGATTATTTTACAAACATGGAAAAGATCTCGATCAGGATCAAAGCAGAACGATTCGGAGATAAACCAAAAGAAAAACCGTTTCCGTGTCCTGAATGTCAGGAGGTCGTATGCGACTGCGAGGACGATTAAAACAAAACGAAATGAACTGGACTATAAGAATTAACGCAACGTGGCTGAAATTAGCGCAGAACAGCCAAATAATTAAAAACAGGCTAAAGAGATACCCGAAGGATCGCTTAAATTACTATTCGATCGACTGGAATAAGGAAAAACGAACTAATAACGAAGAAGGATGCTAAAAACAATAATATCGCAGATCCTGAAAGGATTGCAAAATAAATCGATGGTTCTCGCTGAGGACGAAAATACGACCGTTTGGTTGCTTGGTGCGCATGACTTGGTAGAAGATGATCGAGATCGAACAAAACTACTGGCTGAGATCTTAAAACTGGCGAAAACAGTTGGAAACGATCAAATCTTTGGAAGTGATGTTCGAAAATTAATTCTTTTTTACAAAGAAACGCAAAAGGTTAAAGATCAAACAGTTAACAAATCGGATGCCTGAAATAGATATATTCTAATATATTTGTAACAAACAAAGACATGGCGAAGAAAACATATTTCACGAAAGCCGATTTAATCAGTTTTGGCGAATACTTGCTTAGCGATGAACGCAGGGCAAAGAAGCAAAAAGAAACGAGAGAAGCCCAAAGGGGCGGAACACTAGATCCGATACCGTGGTCGGTTGCTGTACGAGTGCTAACCGAACAGGATTTTAAAGACTGGAAAAACAAACAAATAGAAATAAACATCGGAAAAAATGGCTGAAACTGGAAACAAAATTACGATAACTCTGGATGCGTTCGACATGTTCAATTTACTGGGAACTTTGGCTGTTTTAAAAGATTTAAAAATGCTACCGCCCGATGTAACAAAATCTTACGATAAGATGGAAATAAACGTTTTAATGAATACAACACACGAGGCAGGGGAGGAAGCGATCGCAGAACTGAGAGCGAAACAACTTTTACAAACGTTGTTTGGAACTAACGATTAAAAGACAATAGTACGCTTCGAATTATTTTATGTAAATTCGTTGTATAATATAGTTCGACTTCTATGCGTACTATGTTTTTGTTTGTTTGAATGGAGGGCGATTCTCGTTGCCCTCCATTTATTGAACTTACGAAAAATTAAATACTATGGAAAAACTGAAATTAGCGCTCGGATTTTTTATGTTACCGTTTGCGTATTTACTCTGGCTTATCGACCGTATAGTCATGGTTATAATGCCACAACAGGAACACCCTAATTTTAATGACTGGTTACACAATAAAAGCGTGATTTACGCATTTATAAGACTGGTTACGATTGTCGTTTTGAGAATCGTTACGGGTTGGGTGTTTGGGTTCTAAGATCCTGAACAACTCTAAAGAATAAAAACAAACGTAAACATGGCGAGAAAGAAGGTAAAAATCGACAAAAAAAGTGTCGGTATTGGCGACATTGAACTTAATAACGGACAAGTAAAAGGACTACCGAAAAATCCTCGATTTATTAAGGACGACAAGTTCGACAAGTTAGTGCAATCTGTGAAGGATTTTCCCGAAATGTTGGAACTACGCCCGATCGTTGTCGATGAAAACATGGTAATTCTCGGCGGTAACATGCGTTATCGTGCTTGTAAGGTTGCAGGTATGCAAAAGATAGCCGTAACGATTGCTGACGGGCTTTCAATCGAACAAAAGCGAGAGTTCCTTATAAAAGACAATGCGTCGGGGGGCGAATGGGATTGGGATGCGATTCTCGCTGACTGGTCGGAAGATCCTCTCGAGGCTTGGATGCTTGACATGCCGACACAGGAAAAAACAGAAACGGAAAAACTTTCAGAACTAAAATTCGAAAGTATCTATTACGAGCCAGAGATAAAACCGAATATTACGCTTTCCGATTGCTTGGATCTGACGAAGTATAACGCAAAGATCAATGCGATAAACGAAATGGATCTGAGCAAAGAACAAAAAGAGGTTTTAAAAATGTTTGCGTATCGATTCATAAAGATCGATTTTGAAAATGTTGCGAACTATTACTATTTTAATGCAGGGAACGAAGAACAAAAGGCGATTGAACGTCTGCGTTTAGTTCTGGTCGATGGCGGTATTGAAGGATTCATCGAAGATGATCTTTTGCGTGTAATGGAAACGATCGAAGAATGGAAAAATTTATAGACATATTTATTCCGAGTTATCACAGAAGCGACAATCAAAAAACGGTTAAATACTTCTTGAAAATAGGATGGCCGAAAGAGAAAATTCACGTTTTTGTCGATGATGAAGCGGACGACATTCCAGATTACGAACTGGCGTGTTCTGAGTTTGGCGTAAATCTTCACGTATTCAGCCAAAAGGAAGCGAGAGAGCGTTACAATTACGTGCATCGCCCCTCAACATCGAGAAGATCAGCAGGACAGGCGAGAAACCAGTTTTACGACATAGCAAAAAAACTCGGTATTTCGTTTTACATGGTACAGGACGACGATACCCAAAATTACGAAGTAAAGAAGTTCGGAAAATACAAAGGAAAAGCAACGGCAAGTGATGTTCGAAACGTCTTTAATGCTGTTCGGGATTTCATGGAGAAACGACAAATCGGGTGTTTCGGGATCAGTCAAACGGGCGACTTTATTGGTGGATCGAATAAAAAGATCCTACGTAATAAAGTAATGAATACAACGTTTATCGATACCCGTTTCATGTATAGAGGCGAACGATCAGTTCAGGACAACGACACGAGCCAGTTTGTCGGCATAATGAACGAGGGGCTTTTTACTGGATCGGTGGGCGATGGTTTGGTATTACAGCAAACAACATCGGCAACAGCGAAAGGAGGTTTGACGGATCTTTATAACGAGTGCAAATTGCTGAATAAATCGCTCGTAATTCCTATTCAATTTCCGTCGTGCTGTCATGCTTCAAAACAGGAAAAAAACGGAGGACGATTGCACCACCATATTAAAAACAAAAATTTAGCGCCACGATTGATAAAAGGAAACCCGCAGAACGATAACATCGCTTGGAATAAGTACCCAGAGGACAAACCGTTCACTAACGAGCCTCTACGGGTAAGAAAACGGGCTAAAACGAAAGAAAATGGCTAAAAAGAAACGTACAAAATCGGACATATTAAAAGAGAGCCTTCTCGCTTCTCTGGAAAAGACACTCGGCAACGTTACAAAAACATGTACTGCGGTGGGGTGTTCTCGTGATACATTTTATCGATATTGCAAAGAGGACGAAGATTTTAAAAATGCTGTCGAAGAAATCGAAAACGTGGCTCTGGATTTTGCGGAATCGGCTTTAATGGTAAACATCGGAAAAGGAAAAGAGGCGTCCGTTATTTTCTTCTTAAAAACAAAAGGAAAGCATCGAGGATATTTCGAGAAACTCCAGACGGAAGATATTTCGGAACGAGAGCCTGTTCAGGTCGAGTTCGTAATGCCAAATCCTCGCAAAAATGAAGATCAAAGCGACGATTAATTTACATAGGATCGAAGAAACCTATAATACGGGGCAAAGGGGCATCGTTTTAGTAGGTGGAACGAGATCTTCGAAAACGATTTCCGCCCTTCAATGGATTCTACTCTATTGCATGAGAAATACGGGCAAAAAAATCATTATCGGTCGTGATAGTTTGGTAAACTTACGTCGAACAATTCTGGAGGACTTCAAAGCGATTTGTTACGGTTATGACGGGTTCGTTCCTATGTTCCCGACAATGCATCTAAATAAACAGGACATGACGACCGTATTCAATAGTAATACGATAACGTTTATTGGAATGAAGGACGATCCGATGCGTGTTCATGGTTTGAAATCTGACGTATTTTTCATTAATGAGGCTGTAAACATTCCAAAGATCACGTTCGACAACTTAGAACAGCGTTGTCGTGATTTCTGGATAATTGATTTAAACCCTTCCGAACCAAATTCATACGTTTACAGATTGAATATGCGAGATGAAATTAATCAGTTCAGATCGACGTATCTCGACAATCCATTTTTAACACCTCAGCAAGTAAAAAAGATCGAGAGTTACGAGGACACGGAAGATAATAGAAGGCAAGGAACGGCAGATCCTAGAAAGTGGTCGATTTATGGCTTAGGGCAAACGTATCTCGGTAAGGAAATTATTTACCCGAAATGGAATACATATTCGGGCGACGATCCAGATGGGTTCGATTATTGTTTCTATGGTTTGGACTGGGGTTTCAACGATGCTCTGGCGTGTGTTAAATTGATCTTAGTCGATAACGATTTATACATTCGAGAGATCATTTACGGAAGTGGAATCGATGATTTTCAGGACGTTATTAATATTCTGTTATTAGAAACTCAATTAAAAGAGCGAAAAACGTATTTGGTTTGCGACACCTCAGAACCTCGATCGATAATAACACTACAAAAAGCGGGGGTTCCTGCGATGAAAACGAAGAAGGGGCAAGGCTCAATACTAGACGGTATTCGGAAGGTTAACGGGTACAATTTATTCGTGCATGAAGAGGCGAAAAATGTTATTGACGAATTTAATAATTACAAGTTCAAAATCGACGAAAGATCTGATACGATTCTGGATATTCCCGTCGATAAATTTAACCATGCATGCGACGCAATTCGATACCCTCTTATAACATTTTTATAATAACAATCGTCTATAAATACATAAAAACGTATATTTGACGAAATCAAGTCTGGGAAAAATGGCGCAAAACATCTTACAAAAAGCCTTAAATATAGTAACGACAAAAAGTGTAACACCAAATACGCAAAACGTTCTCGGCTCTAGTGGATGGAAATTCATCGATTCGTATTTTAGTTGGATTTTAGGAAAGTCGGGCGCATTTGGAAAATACACAAAATCTTACGGGGAAAATCCACTCGTTTACATGGTAGTAAACAGGATCGCAACATCGACAGCATCGTTAAAGAGGGTTGTTCGAATGGCGGATGGCTCAATAATTGAAGGTTCGACACTTTTGGACGTTCTAGCGAATCCAAATGAAGAGGACGACGAGATCGAATTTCGTACAAAGATCTACGAATATTTGCTGTTAACAGGAAACGCATTTGTTCGCATGGTTCGAGGCGAGGGAATGGGGCAATCGTTGGAGGTTTTAATCACTCAGAGAGTAAATATAGTATGTAATTCACTTGGCGAGGTTGTAAGATACGACTATACGACGTATAGCGGAAATATTGTTCCGTACACTCCAGAAGAGATCCTTCACATAAAAACATCGAATGTCGTTAACGTGGATGGCTCAATGGTTAAATACGGGCTTTCTCCGATGCAATCGGCTTGGATCGTTGTTAGTTCTTCAATGGAGAAACTAAAAGCGGATGCGTCGATATTTAAAAGCCGTGGAATAATTGGAATTTTGACTTCGGATAGCGATACTCCGATGCTAGATCCAGAGCGTGAACGTTTACAGGATCAGTTCGATAAAGACACGGGAGGGGCTGAAAAGTATAACAAAATTCACATAACAGCATCGAAATTGCGATTCCTTCAAACAGGAATGTCGCCAACCGATTTAAAATTACTGGAAGGAATACTTTCGTCGTTAAGGCTCATTTGTGCGATTTACGGTATGCCTTCGGTATTGTTTAATGACAATGATAACTCGACGTACAATAACGTGTCAGAAGCGAAAAAAACGGCATACACGGACGTTTATATTCCTTTGGACGAGAAAGTGAACAAAGAATTATCGGCATGGCTTGGCGAATTGCTAGGGCTTGACGGACAAATTATCGTAGATAAGACAGCGATCGAGGTTCTGAAATCATCTACAAACGAATTGGCTCAGGCTCTTAACAACTTGTCGCCATTGGTGGCGAATAGAGTTCTGGAGAACTTGACTATCGACGAGATACGAGAAATTATCGACCTAGAAGGTACGGAGGGTGGCGATCAACTTGCGGGATCTGGTGGATCTTCGCCAACGGCATCGGTATCGGTATAATCAAAGACAAATGAAAACAAAAGTAAACAAGGAAAAGGCGGACAAATTAATTAAGGATCTCGACAAAAAAAGGAAATCGAAAAAACCAGTAACGAAATGAATTTAAAAGATAAAATATTCGCAACGAAACAGGAACTTTTCGCTTTTTTGCACGAGAATAAAGCGGATCTTTTGGAGATGAAAAAAGCATCGAAAAAAACATTCGTACAAACGCCTTCGTTAATTGTGGCCGATACTCCATTAGCAACAGCGACAAAGGCATTGCAGACTAGCGCAGACAAAGACACGGACACCGTAATAAAGAGAACCATTATCGGAAATACGTATAACTGGCTCGATTCACATGGCGACGTTCATGTTGGCTCGACTTTCTCTAAAAGCATCGGGGAACGTGTCGGCAAAATCTGGCATTTACACGACCACGAATATAAGATCACGGCAAAGGTAGGAACACCGCAAAAGGTTTACGAACAATCGGTTAGATGGGCGGATTTAGGTGTTAACAGAAAAGGAAACACGACCGTTTTAATGATGGATTCGGAGATTAAAAAATCGATGAACGATAAGATTTTTGCAGAGTATAAAAACGAACAAATCGATCAACACTCTGTCGGGATGTATTACGTTAAAATCGATCTAGCGATGAACTCCGACGATCCAGATCACGCACAGTATAAAGAAACATACGACAAGTATTTCGATCTAATTGGAAACAAAGAAGAGGTCGAACAAAAGGGATATTTTTACGCAGTAAAAGAGGGAAAGTTAATCGAGATCTCCGCAGTTCTGGAAGGATCGAACTCGCTTACGCCAACTTTGGGCGTTAAAGGCATTGAGCCGTCGCAAGACACTCAATCGAATGAGCCGACGGAAGTCACTCAGGAACAAAAAAAGGTCGGCAAGGGATCGACCGCATTTTATTAATTAAAACAATTTAGAAACCATGAAAACAGAGGTTTTAAAATTTATGACTTTCGCGATGTTTATTGCCGATAAAGGAATTTCGACAGATGCATTCGAGGAAAAGTCATCGGAAGACAAATTCGCTTTATTCAAAGAGCATTCGGCAACTCAGGAAGCGTACATTAAAAGCATCGAGGAAGATGTTAACAGCAAAGTAACTCCAGAAGAGTTGTCGAAGTTCAAAGAAGAGTTTACGGCTACTTTGGCAAAAGAAAACAAGGCGTTAACGGAGGCTGTATCGAAACAAGGTGTAGCGATCACGAAGATGCTCGACCAGTTGAACGGAAAAGGCGTTGAACTTGGTAACGATGCAAAATCACAAATCGCTAAATTCATTTCAGACAACGCAAGCCAGATTAAAGAGATCAAAAATGCGGGGCATGGATTGATCGAGATGGAAGTAAAAGTTCCGACGGATATTTCAACAGGATCTGCGACGAATCCTGACGGTATTCCAGAACTTGCGGGGGTTCAAATGGCAGCGCCTACGAACGTTAACTACCGTGGTACGGTTGTTGATCAGGTCATTAACATGTTCCCGACGAATCAGCGTGTTTACGCTTATACGGAAACAACTCCAAAAGACGGAGATTTCCGTTTCGTTGCTGAGGGTACTGCGAAACCGCAAACGGACTTTAAAATTGAAACTCGTTACGCTGAGCCTGTAAAGGTTGCTGGGTACGAAATTCTTACTGAGGAAGCGGTTGACGATATTCCGAACTTACAATCTATTGCGATGAATTTCTTACGTGCGAAACATGATTTGAAGCGTCAAAACGGGATTTTGTTCGGCGATGGTATTGCACCAAACCCAACAGGGGCAACAGTTTACGGACGTACATTTGTTGCGGGTGCAATGGCTACGGCTGTTCAAACTCCGAATTTCATGGACGTTGTAAACGCTTGTATTACAGATATTTACACGACACAAAATTATCAGGACGAAATGCCGTACATGGCGAATGTCGTAATGATCAATCCAGTCGATTTTTACCTTCAATTAGTGAGTGCGAAAGATGATAACGGGCTTCCGTTATATCCTTCTGCGTCATTGTTCAATCGTGTTACGATGGGAGGTGTTACAATTATTCCATTCCAAGACATTCCTACGGGAAAAATCTTCGTTGCGGATATGAGCAAATACAACGTAACAAACTACATCGGATATACGGTTCGTATTGGATGGATCAACGATCAGTTCATTACAAACAAATTTACGATGGTAGGGGAATCTCGATTCCATGCATTCGTTAAAGAGTTAGACAAGCAAGCGTTTATTTACGATGATATTGCTACCGTGAAAACGGCAATCACAGCACCGTAATTCGTTTGTGAATAATAACTAAAAAAAGAAGTCGAAAAGATGAAAAAACAAGAAACAACAAAAAAGGCATCGAGCAAGAAAGCAACAACCCCAACTCCGAAGAAAGCGGAACAAGGTGCGAAGGTGTCAAAGAGTGCGATTGTTGAGGTTGTTGTAACGGCTGAAAAGTTCGGAACATACAAAAAGGGCGATATTGTGAAAATGCACAGTACGACAGCCGATGCGTGTGTTAAGAATAAAGTCGTAAAATTGAAATAAAAAGTACGTTAAAAGGTTAAACGATGGGCATGATTCTAACGATAGACGATTTCGATTTCGGTCAATACGAAATAGCGCTTGATCCAGAGCAGGAACAGGATCTCGAGCGTTATATTGACGATGCGGAAAGTGAATATTTACCGAAGTTATTCGGAAAGGATCTGTACGGCTTATTTGTGGCGGATTGGAACAGCCCACCTGCGGGAGTTCCAACCGATCCACGATTTAGCATTGTTTACGAACCGTTGTTAGAACAAAACGACTGCGTAATGATTCAATCGATCGGAATGTTAGACATGATGAGAGGGATCGTTTATTATATGTTTATTCGGGATCAAATTACACGCTCAACGACGTTGGGAGTGGATTCGTTTATCGGGGAAAATGTAGAAGCGAAAACGGCAATCCAACATGACACGACGAGAAGGTTTAACACATCAGTCGACACGTTCAAAACGATTCAGTATTACATGCATACGTTTAATAGCGACGATTATCCAGAGTATAAAGGGATTGACATTCAATTCGCAAACATCGTGTAAATGACGGTAAATTTAGTTGACATAGTGCGCCAAATCATAGATCGAATAGATCTCAATATCGACGTGAAATCAATAGTCGGTAACAGAATATACGTGTGCGATACTATGCATATTACTATCGGAAAAGTCATAACAGACGAGTTCGGGAATGAATATCGGGTAACAGATTTTTCGTTCAATGAGTGGATCGAGGTCGAGCCAAAAGATGGCGCACCAGATCCAATCGTTACGAGTTACATTGTAGCGCCTTCGATACTCTATTTACATGGTTCGCCATCGAGTACAAATAACGAGTACGCAAAGATCTCGAATAGGACATTAGCAAAAACGCCTTTTATTTGGCTTTTAGTGTCTTACGAATATGATCTTTTACCTGCGGATTCGTCGTTAGTTGCTAGTTACAATGCGAGGCTTTTTTTCATGGACTGGGCGAATACGCCAAAATGGAAAAACGATCAGCATAACGATCTGGTAATTAAGCCGATGGAGAATTTATCGAACGCTTTTATTAAAGTGATCGAGGATGATTATACGTTTAAGCGTTTAGAAGCCTACACAAAGCGACCTCGACCTCGATTTGGTGTTGAGATCACGGATAAAGGATCTGATAAAACGATAATTCACGAGAATTTGAGTGGAATCGACTTGTCGGTTAAACTGGAAATGTACGATACGACATTGTGTTGTAATAATAATTAAAAACGAAAAAAAATGGGGCAAACTATTTGTTCATGCGCGAACCCTGCGTTTCCTGTATTAGGGCGACCAGATTGCGTACTTGAAATGAGGGCTATCGCCTTCCCGATCATCGTACCACGCTTTAAAGCGGATGGAGTTACGAGAAACACAATCGATTTGACGTCGCCAACTTTGGGCGCTGACATTCAAGAGTTAATTGCAACATCGACTGCGTTGTTGGAGCGTATTTATCCGTTCCCACGTTGTGAGAATGTTTCGTTCGAAAGAACTGAAACAGTTTACGAAACAGCACCATCGACTAGAAAGTACAAAATCCCGAATGTAGGTGGGGTTCGTTCTTTCATGTTCGAAACTTGGGGCAAAGATGCTGTTCACGAAATCCTTCGACAGTTGAAAAAAATCGGTTGTTCCGATGTTGATTTTTTCCTTGTCGATGTATCTGGTTCGTTTTGGGGAATCCTTGACAACCCAACCGATACGGTTATGAGAGGTTACGAAATGGCAACGGAAACTTTCGATGCTTTCAAAGAATATGCAACGGACACGACTACGCAAAAGTTAATGATCTCGTGGGATCTTGACAATTCGGAGTGCGAGGAAAACTCATACGGGCTTTCTTCTGAGGTTCTTGGCTATTCAGCGACTACGCTTCGACCGTTAACTCCTGCGTATATTAAGTTAGTAGAATTAGACGCTACGACTGTTCAGTTCAACGTAATCGAGGCTGACGGTTCGGCTACTGGTTCGCCTGTTGTTGGATTGGTTGCAAGTGGAGCGACTTTTGCTGTTAATTCTGATATCGACGGGGCTGTTGCTCTGATTCCGCCAGTAGTGGAAACATCAGACGGAGTTTATTCATTCCCGCATGCGGATTTGGATATTACTGCGGGTGCGATAGTAACTGGAGAGATCACGGGTGCGAGTGGATATGACATCGCAAACGGATCGTTCACGGCAACTCTATAACCTGAATGGGGAAAAAGAGTAACGCCCTCGAGATAGGGAAAACGAAATTTAATCTGGCTTATCTTCGTAGCATATCCGAGAAGAAAGCGATTTTAGATTACGCACACCTTGACAGGGCGCACGTTGTGAACGCTTGGAAACAGGCAAACGGTTTGACGGTTAGAAATAATCGAAAGAAAACCACAACAAAAAAGAAGAAAACGGAAGAGTAAAATCGACTGTTATTTATTGGGAAAGGGAATTGCGTATCGTAGTTCCCTTTCTTATTTTTGAAAGTATGTTCGGAAGGATTGAAGAAATAATCGAGAAAGCAAAAAACCTGAACGAGGTCGATGCATGGTTTCAGGTTATCGACCGCGAAATGCAATGGGAGATAATTCGATTAAATACGATCGATCAATTATTTAATGAAGGATTGAAGTCGGACGGAACACGATTACCAGATTATTCGGAAACGAGTGTTCAGTTATACGGAAAGCCTGACGGACATATTAGATTGAAGGAAACGGGAGAATTTTATCGATCATTTGTCGTTAAAGTAGATCCAAAAGGGGCGGAGATTATTGCGGACACTCAAAAAGGAACGGTCGATAACGACGATCTGGCCGTTAGATATGGTTTGAATATACTTGGACTTACTGACGAGAATCAAAACGTAATAGCGGATGCATTAACAAACAAATACGTAGAATATTTAGAAAATGAATTGTTATTATGAGAGTATCGACGACATTTTGTTGTTTAACTGGTGGAAAATACGGGAGGGCGATTTTAAATACTGCCGTATAGATCTGGAGAAGGGATCGCAAAAAAAGGACGAGGAAGCGTTTATTAAAATTAACGATTCATACCTTGCTGAGTTTGGTTTCGATTCGGAGGTTGAACGAATAATCGAACTGAGGCGTCGAATAGCGATGTTACAATGCGATTTCGTTGTTGAAGATAACCAGTATTTACGAAACGAAATTAGAAGGCTCGAAAGTGAATTGAAAGAGATATTAACGAGAGATAAAAACGGACTTAGTAACGAGGTTGTTTTGATCCACCTCGAAAAGTGGATGGGGTTTCGTTTAGATGAGAAGAAAATAACGGCTCGAAAGTTTTACAATATTGTAAGAGAATACGAGAAGTTTATCGAATCTCAAAAAGGGTAATTTTAACCACCCTTAAGCCACCCTTAAGCAATAAGAGTAAAGAGAAGAAAAAAAGAAGATTAATAGTAATATTTAAGAGATGGCAAAGAAGCGGATAAACAAAGAAGATATAGCGCCTAAAGGTTTGTTTGATAACGTCATTCAGGGGGCGCAAACTTCGGATGATAAAATCAAAATGCTTACGGCTTCAATGAAGGCGTTAAATCAAATTGCTAAAGAAACGAAAACAGCGATGGGAGGTGCAAAGCCCAACGATACAAAATCTTTGAAGGATTTCGACGAGTTGACACGTAGAGCAAACCAGACCGCAAAAGCCAAATTAAACATCGATAAACAACTGTTAACGGAAAAGGCAAAATTAAACCAGAAACAGCGAGAGCAAAACAAAGAAATAAAACAAACCGTTCAGGCGACTGCGAGGTTGACAAAAGAACAACAAAAGAGCCTCGGTACGTTACAGCAATTAGAGATCCGAAACAATAAGTTACGGGCAATTAGGGCGAAACTAAATCTGGAAACGAAAAGAGGTCAAAGATCTTTAAAACTGATTAATGCGGAACTCGATAAAAACAACGCAAAAATTCGAGCATCTGGCGATGCAATGAAAAAACAGCGAATGAATGTCGGGAACTATACATCGGCAATTCGTGGGCTTCGTGGGGCGTTGGCTCAACTAGGTTTAGCGTTTGGAGTTTTCCAGATTGCTCGGGATGCGTTTACGGTTATTACTGGATTCGAACAAGCGACAGCAGATCTCGCATCGGTTTTAGGAAAAACAAAAGACGAGGCGGGGGCATGGGATGAAGAAATGCAATCGCTTATAAATCAGTCGAAAGAACTCGGGGCGACGACCAGATTTACTGCGGGAGAAATGTCGAATTTGCAAATGGAATTAGCGAAACTAGGTTTTCCGACCGAATCCATTTTAGACATGACAAACGCTGTTCAACAATTAGCGGGGGCGACTGGCTCAGATCTATCGGAGGCGTCAACGGTTGTCGGTGGTAACTTAAAAGCCTTCGGACTGGAAGCCGATCAGGCTCAGAGAGTTGTCGATGTTATGGCGAAATCGTTCTCCAGTAGTTCGTTAGATATGTCGAAATTCTCGACAGCGATGGCGAATGTTGCACCAACGGCAAAAGCGATGGGGCTGAATATTGAAGAAACGACAGCGATGATCGGGGTTCTAGTAGATAACCAAGTCGATGCAAGTTCGGCGGGTACTGGGCTTCGAAACATGTTTATAGAATTAACAAAACAAGGCATCTCGTATGAAGATGCAATGTCGCAAATTCGTAACAGTACAAACAGAGCCGAAACGGCATTTGAATTATTCGGTAAAAAAGGAATGACGCTAGGTTTGATCCTTTCGGAAAATCAAACATCGATAAACAAACTGGAATCGGGGCTTTATCAAGCAGGAGGATCTGCGGAAACAATGGCAGACACCCAACTCGATACACTTAACGGGGCGCTGGCTTTGCTTCGTTCAGCGTGGGAGGGCGTTTTGTTGAAATTCGAGGAAGGAACAGGAGTTTTTGGAGTACTTAAAGATGTTATTCGTTTCCTTGCTGAAAACCTAGAAACGATTATTAAATTAATGATTACTCTAGGAACAGTATTTGGAGTTTATAAACTGATCAAATTAACGACTGAATCGTTCAAAAAATTGAACATAGCCATGAGTGCAAATCCATTTGGATTGATATTATCGGTTATTGCAGGGGTTATCACCGCACTTGAAATGTTTAATAGCGAAATGAGTCAGGCTGAACAGATCCAAAAGACAGTAAACGATGTAATGGAAGAGGCTCAAAAAGCGGTTGCAAAAGAGAAGGCTGAACTGGATTCATTGTTGATAGTTGCTCAAGACAAAAACAGATCTGATGAGGAACGTATAAAGGCAATCGAGAAACTTAACGAAATAAGTCCTGAATATCTCGGAAACCTTACGTTGGAAAACATAACCACCGAGGAAGGGGTTACGTCAATAAACAATTATATTAAAGCACTCGACAAAAAGGCTCTCGCACAAGCAATTGCAACGAGGAAACAAAAACTCTATGTTAAGTTATTAGAAGCGGAAAACTCTAAAATAGTCGATAATATCGACCTGATGGATCAGGTAGGTGTCGGATTTAAGACAATCGGTACATTTGACGTGAATAAAGTAACAGATGAACTTGTTAAAACAGGAAGAAAGAACAAAAAGACAGCGGTTGCGGATATAAATGCACAAATAAAGGCGCTCGATGAGTTGATGAAGAAGAAGATCGAGAATGGCGATTTGGATATTTCTGATATTACAGGTGATGGTAGCGGTAATACGGGTGGCGGTGGCGAGGATGACTCGAAACCGAAAAAGTTAAAAGATCTATCACGTAAGATCAGAAATGAACAGATCAAGCAAATCCAAGACGAGAAAAAACGTGAGATTGAGGCTCGAGAAGAGAAGTTCAAACGAGATATTGAGGACACGAAAAAAACTGTTGCTAGTAAGAAACAAAAAGATGAATTGCTCAAGGAGTTGGAAGAAACTTTCAACATGGAGATGCAGGACATAAAAGACAACTGGAGAAAGAAAACTATCGATGCGGAAAACGAGGCGATGGTTAATGAGCAAAAAGCGATCATTTTAAATCAAAAAATGAAGATCGCAAAAGCGGAAGAGGGAGGCGAAGAACAATTATCGTTAATGGAAGATCTCGACCAAATGAGAATCGACCAGATCTACCAAAATGCGAACATCGAATTAGGGGCTGAAAATATAACAGCCGAAGAGATTAAAAGGATCACGGCACAGCGAGAGGCTGACGTTACGCAAATTGAATTAGAAGCACAAGAACGACGACTGGAGTTCAAGCGAAAAGCATGGAACAAAGAAGTCGAAGCGTTCGACCGAAAGGAAAAGGAGAAATATAACGAACTGTTGAAAACCAACATTTCGGAAGAAGATCTAGCGGAAGCGATGCTGAAATTTCAACTTGAAAACCTCGAAGCGCAATTAGCACTTTTGCAAGAAAAATATCCAGAGTTAAAAGACGAAATTTTAGCAACGGAAATTGAGATCGGAGAAAAGAAACGGGAGTTAAAAAAGAAGGAAACGGACGAACTCAAAAAAGGCTTAGAAGATCAGTACGAATTACAGCGTTTAGCGATCCAAGGTGTTACGGATTTACTGGAAAAAGAGATCGACAAGCGAATTGAGGCGATCGACAAAGAGATTGAAGCCCACAAAAAGAGGGCGGGAGAACTGGATGAACTGGCAAAGAACGGAAACATTTTAGCGAAAGAAAGTTTAGCGGAAGAAAACCGTTTGATCGCTGAGGCGGAAAGGGAACGAGAGATCCAAGAGCGTAGAAAACAGCAAATATTGCTCGTTTCTTCGGTATTACAGGCATATAATTCGAACCTAGAAGCAGGACAGGAATCGGGCGAGGCGTTCCGAAATGCTGTTTTAAGTAAAGCGGTACTCGATGCCTTCATATCGTCGCTAGGCTCGTTTTATGTTGGTACGGAGGACACAGGAAAAGCAACGAACCCACTCGACGCAAATGGCGGTAGATTAGCGGTATTACACGACAATGAACGTGTAATGACTGCAAAACAAAACGCAATGATCGGAAATGTATCGAATGAAGAGGTTGCGAGAGTAATGGAACAAAGAAGGCTCGGAAAACTGGTCGATGGCGAAAGTCAAATTATTAGTTTCGATAATCAGATCCTCGTAAATGAGTTAATGACGGTTAGCGAAAAATTGGATCAAGTAAACAAAACGATCGCAAATAAACCAGAACTCGACGTTAAGGTTGGCGAGATCACTTCGACAGCGATGAAAATTGTCGAGAATCACAAACGAAAAGGCGTAAGAACTGTTAACACCTTCAAAGTAAGAGCGAAATGAGTATAATCGAGAGTAAACATTTTATTAACGGCATTGAGGTTCGACCAAGAGATGCCGACATGATCGGTGTCGAACTCGATTGGACTGGCGATGCTCAGGAAAACGAACTAAATGTCGATTCTCTGGTATTGGAGAACGATGCGAAACGTTTGGTGTTGGATCACATTGCGACGTATGGAGTTTTTGAGGGGCTACCGTACACGTTCCAGATCAATAACACGTTCACGTTGGAATATTACATCGATTTAACAGATCTGGCGACAAAGATTAGCGGGTTCGGAGATTCAGGCATCGAGGTAAAGATCAAAAAGCGAAGAGGTCTGGCGACTTTCTGGGAAAATGCTCACGGACTTTCGTTTGAATTATTGAACAAAAAAGTCGCTATTCCTTTGGTCGATGTTAAGTATTTGATCGTTCCAGATAATCAACTCGAAATGTTGATAATGCTCGGAATTTCTTCTTATACACTCACAAAAGCGTTAATAGAGGGAGTTCGAGAACTGGTCGTTGCGGTAACTGATTTTTTGAAAATCGTTTCGGTTGGCGCTGTTGTGAATACAGGACAAATTATTTCGGCAGGTTTGTTGCTAGTTGCTCGAACAATATACGTAGCGGGATTGATTATTGCGTTGATCGATGTTACAAAACAGATAATCGAACTAATTTTTCCACCTGTTCGCAAATTGAAGGCTTCGACGGTTCTCCAGTTAATGCAAACGGGTTGTGGTTTCTTAGGTTTTAATTTCGAAAGTCAATTATTACAATCGAAAAAGGATCTCACGATTTGCCCTGTTCCGTTAAAGAAGGATAACGAATCGATTCTTGCGAATTTGTTAACTCTAAACAACGGATCTTACACGAAAGGCTATCCAACGGCACGAGATACGATTGCTACGTTAGGTCAATTAATGGAAACTTTGCGGGAAATGTTTAACGGCAAATTCAGGATTTTTAACGGTACTGTTTATTTCGAACGTCGTGATTACTGGGAACTCGATAGCGGTTTACAGATTCAATCGACTTTAACCTTACAGGATAAAAGAGAAAACCGATGGGGCTACAATACTTCGGAGGCATGGAAACGATACTACATGCACTACCGTTACGATATTTCAGACTGGCACACGTTAGACAAAATTCAGGCGACAGATTGCGAATATTCGACAGAGCCTGTTTCCGTCGTTAACAGCGATTTAGTGAATATAAAAGGACTGGTCGATATAGCAATACCATTTGCGTTCGGTGTTCGTAAGGAATCGTTAACCTTCGTCGAAAAAGTAGCGCTTCCGTTTGCAAAATTAGCGGATGAAGTTATTCAATTCTTCGGAGGCGATTCGGCTCTGGAATCAAAAATTAACGGTCGTGTTGGTGTAATGATGATCGGACAACAATATTTCACGGTAACAAAATTGCTTTATTGCTTAAATGGATCACAGCCGAGCAATTATTTAGACATTATCGGGGCGAATCAATTATACCAACAATATCACACGATAAACCAAGTCAAGGAGAATTTCAAAAGGATTTATACAGAAACAATTCCGTTCTCGACGGCTCAGTTCGAACAGTTGCTTTATAATAATTACGTTCAGGATCAGTCGGGAAATTTGCTCGAAATTCTTACCTTCGAATGGACGAATGAAGGAAAAGAAGCGGAAATTACCTACGCACAAAAGAGTGGCGAAGGATTTAACACGAAAACAATATTGATCGATGCATAATATTTTTGAAGATAACGCAAGTTTTACGAAGGTTCTGGAAGGTTTACAAGGGGCGAGAGAGTTGATTAATGAACACATGACGGAAGATCTCGAAAAGCAAATGACAGAAGAGCAACGAGCAGAACTGCAAAAGGTTCGAGATCTTAGCGATCCTAAAAAATTGAAAGCGAAAGCGATGGAATTAATGAACTCAATAAAATTATAACGACATGCCTGTTTTACTGATAAATGAAAACTATAACGGACAAAGTTTTTTACAAGCAAATGCGGGCGACTGGATCGATGCAAGTGTAGAAATTTCGATGCGATTCTCGAAAGGATCTGGAGTTTCGAATAAAGTTACGTATAATGGATCTGGCGGAATTTATAGATTGACGTTTCAATCTGGCGACTGGGCGGACGAGGGCTTCATGGTAGGCGATACAATCGTTATTACGTATCAATGGTATAACAATCCGCCACCATTTCAGGCACAAACTTTTACGGCTGTTGTAACGTACATAAATGGTTCGCAAATGCAGATCGACCAACCTTTTGGAGTAACGACACCTTCGTTTTCGACACATGTTGACGGCAGACAATTTCCGACCGATGGTTTATGTTCTGGATTGCTGATCGTATCGACTAGAGTTCCAGAAAATATCGACTTTCTTTTCAACTTGACACCAAGCGGAACGGCTTTGCTTAATTCAGTAATCGACAGCGAATTAAATCGGTTCGAAGTTCCTACATTGAACACGATTGGCGTAGGTGGATCTTTGCCGATGATACCTTTAGCGAATCGCTCAGGCGGTTACATAACAGAACCAGTAATAACGTACACTTATTCGGAAGGATCTCCGACTTATTGGAGGCGATACCGTGTCGATTTTAAGTTCTGGCAATGGGGAGTAATAAAAGACGGATATACGACCGATAACCCTCCTTACTACGATACTGCGGATTGCCTTGCTCCGTGTTCACGATTTAAGATATTCCCGCAATATGGAAACCCGAACGGAGTTCTCCAGATAACGAATGAAACTTTACAGGCAAATACGGGCGGATTTAATGAGAATTTAAACGGTGGATTGAGTGCGTACACATGGCTCGACACTAACTTTTTCGACTACTTAGGGAACCCGATTTCGGCTGTTGACTATTCCAACGAATGCACATTTGTAGCGACTATCGATGCACCAGATCAAAACAACCCACTATCGACGTATCGAATTGGTATGGTTTGGCGACCGATTGATGGATCATTTTACCAGAATATTGTCGCAACTGATTTGGGCGAAAATTTAATGGTTTTATCTCCTGAAATTGATTTTATCGCAGATGGAACAACCGATCCGACAGTTTACCAAGGGGAAACGCACCCGACAGGCGCTCGATGGGATTTTACAGATCTTAAATTCGAGTTAACTGGAGTAAATGAACTAACGGTTTCGGGAAAAATTATTCCAAATGCACAAGCGAATACGTTATTTGCAGGTGTTCCAGATGGCGGAAGAAAAACGACTATTTGGGTGTCGATTGGCAACTACAATAACGACGGAACGACATTGAGTGAACGAGTTTCTTTGAAGATCTTCGACACAGATAATTACGATGCACCGACTTTAGGTGTTCAAATTCCAAATGTAATCGACCAAGTTTTAATCGATCACGGGTTTAACGATATTACAGTTCCATTACCACAAACAACAACCGAGGACGATGTTCTTTTTAGATCTCATTTTCGATTGATCGATGGAGTAGATTACGAAGGAGTTCGGGCAAGAATTTATGCGTATAACACAGTTAACGAAGAAGAGTTCACGCTCGAAGATATATTTTTCTCGTTTGCGGGAGTGGTAAATATCGGAGGTCAATTTCAACCGAATTTCTTAACGAATAGGGGCTTCAATTTACCACCGACAACGGACAGAAATCACATTTCGTTAACCAGAGAACCGTTACTCGATATTGCAGGTCAATACGCATTAAAACTCGAATACGGATGGTTGAACGATTGGCGATACTGGTTAGAACAGGCAAACGTTAATAACGACTTTTTCGATATTCTCGAACAATGGGATGGAAAAAATAAGAACTGGCAAAGGTTTTCGAACTCTGGCGATTGGCTCATTCGACTATCGTATTACACTAGATTGGCGGGAGTTGACGATTTTAACCACCAAGAGGTTGGAATACGACCGTATGAAGATGATCCCGATGTAACGACCGACTGGGCGATCCAAGTTCTTTCAACTGGTGCAACACCTTCAAACCTAGTCAACGACGAACTACACGAGATTACAGCGACTCTCACGTGGGCGACAGGTGCTTATACGAATCCGTGGGCTGAGTTAACGGTCGAAGATTTTGAAGGCGGTAATCGTTGGGTAATTTCTTCGGTACTGGCTCAGGGTGGAATCGCATCGAATCCATTACAGCCTATATCTGGCGCAACTGGTTTGGATATTTCGTTCCCGTCTGTAAATATTGCCGAGTTGAAATGTTTAGTCGATACGAGTTTGATCTCTTCGAATAAAATATGCATGTCGGCTCGTATATATTCTGAGGACAAACCAATTCCGCCAGAATGGGAATTTTTGATTAATAACGAGAAGGACGCTGTCGGGGCTTATTCAGTTGCGAGAAAACTGTCGCCCGATTCTATTTATTCAGGGCCGTTAATTAGAGTTCGTAGAGGCTTAGATAATGCGGAACAGGATATTCCGTATATCCAAATTGGTAGCGAGTTTGTATTGGACGAGGATGCGCTATTGGCGTTTACTGGAGATCAAACAGACGACTGGGGCTGGGTTGTTACTCGATACGACCAGACAGAAGAAAACAACCACGCTACGGCTTTATCTCTTTCAGATCAAGCACCTATCGTAAAAGACGGTGTCGTTTATAAAGATCCGATTTCTAATCGTCCTGCTATGCTTTGCGATGGTGTTAATCATCACGCAAGAATAACGGCAGGCTCGGGAATTGCAAATACCAACGAAATGTTGACTGTCAGCGTATTTAACAGGCTTTTAGACGAAACTACGTGCGTTGGCTTCGGTAGCCATTCCGACAACTTCCCGTTCAGCATGTTGTGGTCCGGAACTTTTAATTTAATATATTCAGGTTTCGGAGATCTCCCGCCAAATAACGTTCATTTCACAGGGGCTTCGCAAAGTGGTTCTTTTATAAACGTTGCGTGGCGAGATAATGCGGGTAATAACAGGATGCGTTTAAATGGTGTTTTAGGAACGGTTGTTTCCGATGCAAGTATTATAGCGATTCGACATGACTCAATAGAAAGAACGAATACTAATTTTCACGAAGGCTACAAATCAGAGGACGTTATTTATCAAAGCGATAGAGATGAAACGGAAATCTGGATCGAGAACAACGTAAATAACTTTTATTCAATTTTTTAAAAAATGATAGTTAGTAAAAATATAACGGGCTGGAAATGGGAAACGCTAGAGGCGTTTAATGATTCACGCGCTATTGGCGATCTACATTTTATGTTTCCGAAAGACGGCTGTGTTACGACTAGTTGCATGAACCCAAAAGAGAACAGAGATTCGCAAGGCCGAATACTGTTTTACTATGTTGGCGATAATATACAGTTGCGAGAGTTTTTACCAGATCCAACGACTTTTGACATTAACATTGAAACACCCGATTAACGATGAATTACAGGAATAAAATTTGTTTCGACATAATCACTTTCCCAAATGGTTTCGAAGAAGAGAATCGCCTCGGTTGTAAAGAGTTATGTTGCGAACCTTTGCTAAAATTAGCGAGTTCTATTGATAACGATAATTACAAAAATGACGTTACGGGAATAGCAATCAAAAAGAGCGATCCGTCAGATCTGGTCGAGTTTGTTGTTACTAAATGCGGATCGGCTTTGCCTTTGCCGAATCTGGGCGAGGTTGGAATATACCCGCAGGACATTAATGCGTTCGGATTTATTTTCGATTGGAAACAATATCTTTTAACGTATGGGGTTGGAACTTATACGATCTCGATAAACTTCACGATTTCGGGTGTTACTGGAGGCTTCGAGTACGGTCAATATCAATTAAAAGAATATTCGATTTACAATGCAAAGAATACGGTTCGTGTTTGGTCTGAGCCTTCAACGTATTCACAAAAAGAGTTGATCGACTATACTAATTCGAACCACAAAGACAGTATTCGTTTTAATGGTTTCTTCGGTAATAGAAAGCCAAAAACACAAATAAATAATTTGATTACAAAAGGTAAAAAAGTTGAAAAGGTAACTCGAGAAAACCTGAACGAATACGAATTACGAACAGATCCTGTCGAGATCAAAGTAACGAGAAGGTTGATCGATTTCCACTTCTTAAACGAGGATAAATTATTAATAACGGATCACAATACATCGAACCATGATTACAGGCTTTTCGATGTTCCTGTCGTGCTTAATGAAAGTTCGGAAATTGAATACATCGACCGTTCAAGATGGGCAAAGGTTACGGCATTATTTGGAGATCGCAAGAAACTCGACAAATCATTTTATAACGTACAATAATGGCTGACGAAACACAATTTAAAATAAATGGTAACTTCTTCATTGCGAAGAACATAACGACGAATTATGAGTATTTCAGAACTCCGTTAAGTGGTGCGAAATTTACCAGAACGCCCGATGATAAATTTGTATTTTTCAATAATAACGATACAACGAGAAATGCTTATGATGACCAGAAATATAATCGGCTCGGCATAATAGATTTTCAGCCTGACGTTTCGGACATTCCAGAACAAAGAACGTCGTTTGATTTTGCGGATAGTTTAGATTCTAACGGAGTTCCATTTGCTTCGGCTGATGCGATGGACGATTGGTTATCTCAAAATCTAGGCGCAGGAGAGGTAAACGTCGTTATTACAGGTTTTCTAACAAGTGTATCGACGGATGCAACTTTAACAGGCGACGGAACTGTGGATGATCCGTTGAGCGTTGTTCCCATTCCTGCGCCCTCGATAGGGTTTTATGCACAAACCGTTGCTAGTACAACGATAACAAACACGACAACAGAATCGTCGATCGTTGGTTCTGGAGTGGGTACCTTGTCCGTTCCTGCTGATACTTTTATCGTTGGAGATTCCTTCCATGCAAAAATCGGAGGAATTATTAGCGCACAAAATGGTGACGAAATTACTATTAGAATAAAAACAGGATCGATCGTTCTTGCTAGTACGGGATTGATCTCTTTAGAAGCCGTTACAAATTTAGGTTGGGAGATAGAACTCGATTTTACGATTACTAAAATTGGTGCAATCGGAGAAATAAGCACGAACGGAAATTTCGCATACAATAGAAATACTGGATCACTTGAAGGTTTCGTTTTTCAAGATGTTCAAAACATTGATACGACAATAGCGAATAATTTAGATGTTACCGTCGAATGGAATCAAGCGAAAACGGCTGATCAGATTTATTCGTCTAACTTTGTACTATACAAAGTCTATTAAATAATATTGTAAGTAATTACTAAAGATATTAAATTAGCAAAAAAGAAAAATCATGGCGAAAATTTTAAAATTAGTTGATAATTACGTGATATTTGAACAAGACGGTACGCCTACGGGCGAGTATGCTATAAACAAATCAGTTTATAGAGAAGAAGCGGAGACGTTCTTAATCAAAGAAACGATCGACAATGGCGAACTTGTGATCAGAAAGTCAGACGTTGATCTTGGAACTGTTTGGTTCAAGTCTGACGGAGATACACCGTTCAATGTTTCGGATCTTCGTGATTTTTTACGGAAGAATACGGGTTTTAAGACGGCTCCGGGCGGTAGCGGAGCGATAGGTGCAAAAGTTTTAAAAACGAATCAAACTATATCGTATAGAACGGGCGATGATGGAGATTTGCAAAAAGGCAGAGAAGTTGATTTTTACACGCTTTCAAGTAACAATCCGTTTGGGAATACCAACCGTTTTACAGACGAACTCGGTGGCTCAACTTACGCTAATGATATAGTAATTGATTGGTCTACTTATGACAACATAGAAGGAACTGTTTTAGGTTATAGAAGGACATCTAATTCAAGCAATGTGAATTGGGAAACAGCAATAGACCAATGTTTGCTTGTTAGTATTGGTAAATTTACAAGTGGGTGGAGGTTGCCAAATAGAGCAGAGATATTTAATATAGTGGTTCACGAAGGGGGTACTTTTAATTATCCGCTTAATTACCCTCCTTTCAATATTTCATTAGCAACTATTTTTTGGTCAGGAACTACTTACGCTTCAAATTCTTCTCAAGCATTTACTTTGACGAATAATGCAAGTGCGACATTATCTGGAGGTATAAAAACAGGAAACGGAAGATACTTTCCTTGTAGAACATTCACAGTAACAGGAACAACACTATCTTAAAAAAATATAAAAAATGGCAACGTATAAATTTGAAGAGTTTAATATTGAAATAGTAGATCCGATAATTTCAATTGATCCAATTGTTAATCAAGTTGATCCAATAAAAATGACAATAACCGCAAACATAATTTTGCAAACAGCGAGCGCAAAATTTGGTCTAAATTTAAATGATATTGCGGTGATTGACTTGAACTATAATGCAGAACAATTAGAGCAAAGAGTTTTGGAAAGATTGAACGATTTTATTGTGCCATAATGGATTTAGGAACTCAAATTTCACTGGATGTCGTGATTTCTTTAATGTCAGGAATCGGAGGGGCGGTCGGGGTTTATATCAAATTGAAAACCCGCCTAGATTTAGCAGATGCAAAAAACGATGAACAGGAAAGAGAACTATCGGACATAAAAGATCGGAAAAAAGAAATGAATATCGCTTTACATAAAAGGATCGACGACCAAAATAACACGATTCAGGATATTCAAAAAGAAATGAGTACGGGTCATTCGAAACTCGAAACAGGTATGGCGCAAATGGAATTAAGGATCGTTCGAGAGTTCCAGAACTCCGTAAAAGAATTAATAACGGAATTTAAAAAGAGCGAATAATGGGCTTTTTACACGATGATAAGGGGCAAAGATCACTAATGCGGTTAATAACGCTTTTAATCGTCTGTACGGGGCTTTTATGGGGCTTAATTGAGGTTGTCGCTTATTTGATCCTTAGCAAGTACGGAATCGAATACGATATTCACGAGACTTTGATCCTTACAACTATTTCGATCGGTGTTACTGGAAAAGGAACACAAAAAGCGATAGAGGTTCTAAAGAAAAACGGGGGCGGTGAAGGGCGTTAAACTCTTCACGAAATTAGAAGCCCTCGGCAAAATAGACTAAAAACAAACGACAAAAACATGAAAGCGATTCACCCTTTAAAGCCCCTGACGAACAGAAAAATAAAGCGGGCATATTTGCACGAAGTCGATAAGATTGCAAACCAGATCGACGATATTCAATTGAAATTCGAATACGCAGTTTTCCATGCGCCAAAGAGTGTTACGTATCAAGATATTTACTATTACTTTTTAAGTGAGTGGAAACAATTAGTCAAGAAAATTATCGATGTTTATAAGTTGAAATATTGCTTTATCGATCTACATTATTTCGAAAAAAAATATAAATCAATCGTATGAGTAAAACAGCCGTAAGATCGTACACCGACGATCAGTTATTAAACAGGATCAAAACGATAGAAGGTTTTAAGAGTTTTCCGTTGGGGCGTTTTATAATTGGAGTTCGATCGAATGAAGATACTTTCGACACTTACGACGATAAATTTTATGAGTTCGAAAACATGGCGGGAGATCTTCACAGCGAGAACATGAAAATAAAATTTATTCGTGTTTTGACTGGAACGACGAACTCAGGCGGAAAGCAATTAAAAGGCGGATTCAAGTCTTTTAACAAATATGGTTCGGCAATTTTGAAGGCGGACAAATGGTATTACAACGTTTGGTCGTATGGATTGCATCGAGGCAAAATGCCTGCGTTAAAACAGGTCGGTTCGAAAGTTACTGTTTATCGTGATGGAGATCTCGACAACAAAGCGGAAGAAATCGGAACTCCGATCTCAGGATGGTACGGAATAAACTACCATACGAATACATATGATTTCAGTAAAAAGAGCCTATCGATCGTTAGATGGTTTATCGGTAATTGGTCGGCAGGTTGCCAAGTGATAAACGATCGTGATGAATACATGCGACAAATGGACTATTATCGCCTTGCGAAAAACGAAGGATGGCAAAGATTCGTTTCGTATTGTTTAATTAACGAATTTGATCCAAATGAATAAAACACCATTAACGATAAGACAAAGACGCACCAGAGCGATTATATTCGCTTTGTGCGCTGTTTATTTGGTGTCGGTAGTCGAAAGGGTTGTTAATAACCTGAGCAAAGACACCGCACCGACTGAAATGTTAATCGAACATGTAACCGAACGGGCAAGGATGCAAACGAAAATAGATTTGCTCGAAACTAAAGTTCACGGATATGAATTGCAACTCCTTAAAATCAATAGCGACGTTAATAATCTTACTAACGATCAACTCGATAGCACTTGGGCAACCCTCTTCGAGTGATTCGGTAACGATCTCCAGAGATCAACAACGTCAATGCATAATTTGGGCGAAAGAGAATGTCGTAAAAGATTCTATTATCGTCGCAAAGGATTCAATCGTATCTATTCAAAGAGGGTATATCGAACACAGCGAGGGCGTTATAGCGGAATACGACCTCAGATTGAAGGAAAGCACAAAGAAGTACGAAAAAATGCGTAAAAAGCGACGCAACGCCCTCATTTTTGGAGGATCTACGACAGTAATCGGATTTTTCGTAGGATTTTTCGTAAAACCTTAACGACCATAAACAAAGCGATAAGCGGTTTTTGACGATTTTTATTCGATATTAATCGATTTTTTTCGTGTTTGGTAAGATATAAGTAGTTATATTTGTCTAACGAAACAAACAAAAACGAATCGACATGAAAACAAAAGAACTAATCGAAGAAATGATTTCGAAAGCGGAGTGGGGTGCAAATTACCACGCACAAAAGATCAACAAACTAGCAAAGGAAACGGACAAAGATTTTTCGTTCGAGTTGAAACACCACAAAATAGAACTAGCGAAAGAGCAAATTAATATCGAGGCTCTATCATTATTAAACAACAAAAACAAATAGTTATGAAACCAAAAGTTAAAACGTGGTTACGCAATATTGAGAACGGGCGTATTAAGACATTCACGGAAAAGGTTCTCGCAAAGATCAAAGAAGAAAGCCCAGATCGAAACGGAATGTATCTCGGTCAATATAGCGGACTTCATGCAAAAGGAATTTCGACATACGAACTTAGAGAACGAACAGGAATATCGCACCAGAGTTTAACAGCGATACTTTCAGCGCTTACCGATGAAGGTCTAATAAAAGCCGTAGGCGAGGCATCGATAAACGATTCTACGTACTCTATTTACATGTTTATTCACGATCTGGAGTATCGAGATAGATTGATCGACCAAAGAAAACAGGAGAAGTACGTTCAATGGCTTAAAAAATCGGAAGATTTTCTCGAGTTTATGCACCCACAAACGGCACAAATGATCGCATACGAACAGCAAAATAACGGACTATGAAAATCGAATGGCCGAAATTGATCTTCTTCGTGCTTTTAATTGGCGCATGGCTGTTTGTCTTAATATGGTTTATGCAAAAAGGCATGGAAGAGAAGGAAAAAAAAGAAAACGAGCGTTTGCGTGAGGTTTATTCTCCTATGAGCGACAGCCCTGAGATACAAAAAGCATACGACGAAGTAAGGTAAAAACAAGTAAAAACAAGTAACGATGATTCAAAATGCAGAAAACGTAAAGTACGTTGCACACTTTACACCAGAGGACAAAGAAACGGCAGACGTAGAAGCAATACTTTTAACGATGGGTGTTTCGATTAGATCTCACGAAATCGAACAGGACGACGAATTTTTTATCGCTGAGGTAATCGCTTTGTACGCTTGGAAACTGGCGATACTCGATAGACTTTTCGCATCTGGAGCGCAAAAGATTTCGATTGAACGCTTGACAACGTAATATAAATAGTTATATTTGTATGTCGCTATTGACAAACGAACAAAAACTTAATATTATGAAAACGAGAAAAACGATCACAAAAGGAAACATTAATCAATTTTTGAATCTTAAATTTAAAATGATTGAAAGCCTGAAATCACAAGGGCATCGAGAAAACTGGATTTATCCGACATTAAAATCGACAGGGGTTCACGAGGTTGCATTCAAATAGAAAAATACGGGGGGCGAAAGCCCCCCTATTAAACAAACAAAAACAAATGAAGAAATCGAGCAAAATGTTGAACATTTCAGTTCAGTATAACGACACCTCAGAGGCTCTAAAACAGGTCGAAAAGGTGTTACGTAAACTGAGGTTATCGCAAACAAATTACGGCAGGAATTTAACAAACGGGTGCGCTCTGGAGTGGGGCGTTACTTTAATGGAAGAACCTCAGTCGTATCGAGTTGAGATCCACAACGGAAAACAATGTATCGTTTTGCCTTCAAAAATGAACGATAAATGAGTATTAAACTACCGTATTTTAAATTCTTTTCGGGCGAGTGGCTAAATGGCGACATAACTCTCGAAGATTACGAATTGCAGGGGCTTTTTATAAGTGTTTGCGCTTATTACTGGCATCGAGATTGCGAAGTAACCTATGAACAACTAGCGAAGAAATTCCGAACAAATCAGTTAGCGGATCTCGTGCCTGAATTTATACAGGTTGACGATAACGACGAATTTGTTTCGATTGAATTTCTGGACGAACAGTTTTCGGAGTTTTCAACACGAAAAAAGAAGTTAAGCGAAGCAGGGCGTAAGGGTGCTAAACGTAAGGCTGAAAAGAAAAACGAAGCCATGAATAAGCCACCCTTAAGCGACCCTTTAGCAACTAGAGAAGAGAAAGACAAAGAGAAAGACAAAGAAGAAAAAAAGAAACTAAGCATCGAGGATCGAAAAAAGTCTTTTAGTGAAAAGGTTTTCGAAATTGGATCTCAGCACGAGAAAAAAATGCTCGAAGATTTTATATCTTATTGGACGGAACACGGAGAAGAGGATCGAAAAATGCGATTTGAAAAAATGACTTCGTTCAGCATATCTCGACGACTTGGAACATGGAAAAGAAACGAACAAAAATTTAAAGCGAATGGATCTCAAAACAATACTAACGGCAATCGAGCAAGAACGACCACTAGCGAAAGACAGTCATTCGAATAAACCTCTTTACGATCCTGTAAAGGTGCGACAGACTTTCGTTAAGATCCTCGACAACTATTGCAGAAAAAACAGCGACAATAAACGGGGGCTGTTAATGGATCAGGAAACCGAGAAGGCGATCGAATTGATTTGTCAGTATTACAACCGAGAACCAAAGTTCGAAAAACAAGGTTATTCGTTTTCAAAAGGTCTTTGGCTAATGGGAAATTTCGGGTCTGGGAAAACGCAAATGCTGAAAGCGTATCGAGATCTCCATAAAATTAAAGGCGTTACGATTGGGTTTCAATCCTGCGTGGATATGAATATGCGCTTTCTAAAAAAGGACGAGTTTACGAATCAAATAGCGAGGTTTGACGGCATTAAGGTATTTTCGAATAAGTTTGACAAAGTAGAACGTATTTTCGATGATCTGGGCGAAGAGGAAACGACAGTTTTAGATTTCGGTAATAAGGTTTGCGTTATGGCGCATATTGTTTCTGAGCGATACAAGGGCTTAAAAAATGGCTGTATAACTCACGTTACTACTAATTTAACGAGGCAACAAATTTCGGATATTTACGGGGGGCGAATTGAATCCCGAATAAACGAAATGTTCAATATTATTAACTTAGGATCGAAAATTGATTCTCCAGATTATAGAAAGCAATGAAAGGAACACTAACGAAGGAATCGACGTTTAAGGATCTTGAAAACTGGTTTAGAGAAAACCTCGACGAACTACCTGAAACCCTCGACAGCGATTGCAAATATTATGCGGATTTGAAATCAACGATCGAACAGTACATTCGACAAGTTTACATCGAGGTCGATAGGCTTGGAATTGAAGCGGTAAAAAAGAAGCGTTCGGCTCTGGCAAATGCATCGAAAGGAAACCTTTTTACGATTTACGTAGATCTCCAGAAGCGAGAAAACTGGAATGCACCCCGTCCGACGTTAAATTCATTAAATCAGTGAATTTAATGGCACGTTGTAAGATATGCAAAGAGAAGTTCGAACCGAAATACTTTTTACAAAAGACATGTTCGAAGGATTGCGAGAAGGAGTTCAGGAGCGAACAACCTGTTAAGAAGATCTCGGACAAATCAGAGAAACGGAAAATTCAGGAATCGATTTATAAGGATCTGCGAAAAGTGTTTCTAAATCAAAACCCAAAATGCAAAAGAAATGCAACGCACAAGGCTACGGAAGTACACCACAAAGCGGGAAGGAACGGAAACAGATTAAACGACGTATCGGAATTTATGGCCGTTTGTCGTGAGTGTCATTCGTACATACATGAACACCCAAAAGAAGCAAGGTCGAAAGGATGGTTAAAATAGAATTAAAGCCCCTGAGCGTTAACGAATGTTGGCGAGGTCGAAGATCAAAGACGGTTAAATATTTGAAGTATCAAACGGACATGCTTTTTTTATTGCCGAACGATCTGGTTATTCCAGAGCCACCGTTCACAGTTTATTACGAGTTCGGTTTTAGTTCTCGAGCCTCAGATCTCGACAACCCCGTTAAACCATTTCAGGACATTTTACAGAAGCGATATAAATTTGACGACAAATTGATCGAAGAAATGTTAGTCCGTAAAAAGAAAGTTCTGAAAGGAAAGGAATACGTAAAATTTGAAATAAAAACATACGAAAATGAATGAAGCAAAAGAAACAAAGACGGCAAAGATCCTGTATCGAACAAAAAAGTACGGAACGTGGCAACCTGCATCGATAAAAGTTCCGATCGATGAAAAAAATGTTCGAGATTATTGTTTCGAGGATCTACAAAAACTCGGTATTAATGCTGTTGCGGTAACAGTTGAAAAGGTTTTGAAGTAATGAAATACGACTTACAAAATGAGGTCGATCGAAAAAGGTTTGAAGAGTATTCGGCAAAATTGTTGCGACTTGGAAAACAATGCGATTTAAGCGAAGTTAAAATAACCAGAACCCAACAACAAAACAAAGCGCTACACGTTTATTTCACGATTATCTCTTACGAATTAAACGAACTCGGAATGGAGTTCTCGTATAGTGGATTGAATCGAAACTCGTTTTCAATGCGATACACTCCAGAGATCGTGAAAGACTTTATTTTTCGCCCTATTATGAGTGCGATGTTCGATATAAAATCGACCACCAAATTAACAACATCGCAAATCGATGAACTGATTGAAGTTATTACTAAATTCTTTGCAGAGCGTGGCGTTACGTTGGATTTTCCGAGCATCGAACGTCTAATTGAATAAAAAAATCGATACGAAATCGCATTTCCCCTTGTTTATTAAATATAAGTAGTTATATTTGTATGTCGATAGTGGCAAACGAACAAAAACTTTTTAATATGTATTTTTCAATCAAAGCGTTTAAAGGAACAAAGAGAAGATTCGAGAACTTAGACAACATCGAAGAGTTGAACGAATTTGTTGCGAATTTCAGCGATAAAGGATTTTCAAAATTCGTTATTAAATCATTCGATCAAAATGGTTTCCGATTCAGATCTTTTTACGTAATGGTTAACGGAACTTTAGTTCGCTTATTGAAGGATCAAAACAACGGGAAATAATGAAAAAAATACGATTAATATTCAGCCTTAGAGATTGGAGAAAAGGAAAAGAAATTCTTTTCAAGTTAGGACACATCGAAGAGGATCTAATAACGGAAGAATGGGAACTCGATCTCGATGAATGGCAAATCGAAGATCTCGAAGAAGAGTTAAATGCTCAGGATCTGGAGTTCGAAATCGAGGATCTTTAAAAAAAATCGACAAAAAAATCGTTTCAATTCGAATTTTCGCTTGTTGGTTTAATATAAGTAGTTATATTTGTATAACGAAACAAACAAAAACAAAAAGTTATGAATTTACAAACATTAAAAGTTACGGGGGTTGATCTTAATACTAACGAACCATTTTCAATGAAAATTACGGTATCGAATAGATTCATGTTAGCGTTCAAATATGCGACAACTGTAATGCGAAAAAATATCTGGGTTTCTGACTGGCAAATATTGAGTGAAAAATCTCATTCAGGATCGCAACACCCTGTTAACGCAGGTGCGTATTTACATGAAATGATCGAGGAAATCACAGGCGAAAACCTTTAAAATAATCGAAACAAAATATAGGTTTTTAAATTGTAAAAAGTTATATTTGTAAACCAAACAAAAAAAACATAGTAAAATGAAAAACGTAGAATTAACGAAGGCAATTATTGCCGTAATGCAAAGCGTAAAAGGTATTGAAAAAAACCTTACGGTCGGAACAGGTAACAACACGTACAAAGGTGTTTCCGACAAGGACGTTAAAAATGTTATCGGAAAAGCAATGTCGGAAAATGGTTTGACGATCATTCCAATTAATATCGAGCCAAAAATAAAGGTCGATAGATGGGAGGAAACGCAAGTCTGGAATCAAAAAGAAGTCGTGCGACAAAAACAGTCGGTTTTTACTGAGGTAAAAGTTACGTATTTATTAATGCATGAATCGGGCGATTCGATGGAGATTGTCGGCTACGGTCATGGAATAGATCCACAGGATAAATCGGCAGGAAAAGCGACTACGTATGCGCTTAAATATGCGCTACTTTACACTTTTTTAGTTCCGACAGGTGCAATCGACGATGCGGATGCTGTTCACTCGGAAGAGGTCGAACAACCTGTTAAGATGAAAAAAGTATCGTTAGACGATGAAAGGTTCGACAATGCTTTGAAACAAATCGAGGCGGAAAAGTACAGCGTTGAAGAGTTGAAAAAAGCGTTCACGTTAACAAAGGCACAGCGAGATAAATTAAAGGAGTTCGAACAGGCTTTGAAGGACGAAGAACCAGAACAAACACCAGAAGAAAAGAAACTCGATGCGGAACTTGAAAAGGTTGCGGATGAAAGTAAACACCAATAAAACAAATAAAAACGTAGTAAAATGGAAAATTTAATTCAATTCATGGACTTCGAACAAGGAAGTCGAGGTCGTAAATTAGGGGAAAACAGCGTATCGGTTTGGTATAATATAAACGGAAAAAACAAAACATACGGAGTAACGTTTTCTCAGGACATTAACAGCAATAAAACTCAGGTTCGAATCGGTAAAATTGGCGATGCGACTTGTTTTGTGTTCACAAATGAAAAAGGGATAACGCTTCATGGAAGAAACCAACCTAAAAAAAATCTAGTTTTTCATGCGAAAGCATTTGTCGAATACATGTTACCAGATTTAAAAACAGCGACAACAGGAAAAGACAGAAAAATATTTACGCTTAAAAAAGTTAGCGACGATATTTATATTATTAATCAATAACAAACAAAGACAAATGAAAAAATCAATTTTCCAGATCTCGACAGAGTTACAATCGGTCGTTAATGAGATCATCGAAGGGGGTGGCGAGATCACTCCAGAAATCGAACAAGCGTTAGCAATTAGCGAGGCTGAATTACAAACGAAAGCCGTAAAATACGGTTATGCGATCAAAACTCTGGAGTACGAGAACAAAGCAATCGACGAAGAGGTTAAAAGGTTGCAAGGACTTAAAAAGGTTCGGACAAATGCGATCGACAGGCTTAAAAATGTAGTATCGACAACCATGCAAACGTTCGACATTCCAGAGATTGAAAGCCCGACGATGAAGATCAACTTTCTAAAATCGACTTCGGTTGAAATCTTAGACGAGGAAAAAATACCTGCGGAGTTCGTAACCATTAAACAAACAACAACGGTTCGCAAAGTAGATATTAAAAAGGCTTTGAAGGAAGGCAACGACGTTGCAGGGGCGCAACTGGTAGAAAATCAAAATTTACAAATCAAATAACGAGAAAACATGTTTAAAATCGAAGGAGTAATTAAGGTCGTAAAAGATACGGTTCAGGTAACGGAGAAGTTCGCAAAGCGAGAATTTGTTATTACGGATAATTCAATGTACCCGCAAGACATTTCGTTCCAAGCGGTACAGGATAAATGCGCAATGTTGGATGCGATAAACGAAGGCGATAACGTTGAGGTGTCGTTCAATTTACGAGGCCGTGAATGGACTTCTCCGCAGGGCGAAATAAAATACTTCAATACATTAGATGCGTGGCGTATTGAAAAGATTGCGTTTGCACCTCAGCAACAATCGACAGGATCTGAAATTCCCGCACCAGATCCAAACAACGAGGACGACGATTTGCCGTTCTAAGTATTAACCACTAAAAAAAATCAAATGGCGATTAAGATAGATTCGATAAAAGATCTTAAAGATCTCGACAAGGCTGTTCGTAAGGTAATTACGAAACACCTGAAAGAAACAAAAGAAACCCCGACAGGGTTTGCGAAAAAGGTCGGAATCCACCCGATACAAATGCTCAGGTACGTTAACGAAAATAAGAATATGCGATTCGATACTTTGATCCAGATCGGGAAAAAAGTAAAAGTTCCAAAAAAATCGTAAAAATTTATACTCGGTCAAACGACCACTATGAAGGCGTTCCAGAAATGGGGCGCTTTTTTTTCGAATCAATCGTATTTTTCGCTTGTTATTGTAATATAAGTAGTTATATTTGTATAACGAAACAAACAAAAACAAAAAGTTATGAATACAGTAAACAACACAATCGACACAGCAACAATCGGAAAGTACATTTTCAAAATTGAAAAGCGTCAGTATTTGACAAACTACCCGAACCACCCTTTTAGAGTAGTATTCGAAAAATCAACTCCGAAAGCGAAATGGTCTAAAACGAAAACTTTGAAAAGCATCGTTTTTAAAACCGTTGAAGAGTGCGAGAACTGGATCGCAGAAAAGTACCGAAACATTTATTTGAATTTGAAAGCGGACGAGAAGAGAAAAGCGGAAAAAAGAGAAGCGCAAAAGGCTCTTAACGCATCAGACTTTTTCGAGGTTGGTTCGATCATTTACAATTCGTGGGGCTATGAGCAAACGAACGTATCTTTTTACCAAGTTGTTAAAATGACAAAAAAGAGAATTACGGTTCGTGAGATCTCGCAAAGTATGGTCGAGGGTTCTATGTACTCGCATGGAATGGCGCACAATGTAGTTGCGAACCCTGATTCGTTTCTGGATGGTGGCGATGAATTTGGTTTAACAGTTCGCCCAGAAGGTCGCCTATCGACACCGAAAGGACATTACGGATGCTTTTCGAAATGGGATGGATCAGAAAAATACGTTTCATCGTACTATTAATAGGCAAGGGCGAAGAGGGGGCAACCGCCCCCAACCGCCCCCCTGAAAAAAAATCGACAAAAAAATCGTTTCAATTCGAATTTTCGCTTGTTGGTTTAATATAAATAGTTATATTTACATATCGAAACAAACAAAAACGAGAAACAATGATTTTAACAGTAGAACAAACAAAGGAATTTTTCAGAGCGAACAAGGAAGCGATCAAAGGGAAAACGGTCGTATTCAGATGGAATCGCAATCAGAATAACGGAAAGACTTTAAAAGAAATCGGAACTAAGATCCTCGAACTAGAAAATAAAGGAACGCATTTTTCATTTGGTCAAATTTGGTTAAAAGAGAATGAAAATACGAGAGATACTTTTTTCGCAGGT
>Ga0224502_10000037_pt1 | contig 37600 bp, 29 predicted proteins | sample SF_Oct11_sed_USG_5_FD_169104 | JGI IMG/M metagenome (GOLD analysis project Ga0224502, IMG submission 169104) | Sediment microbial communities from San Francisco Bay, California, United States - SF_Oct11_sed_USGS_13 | ecosystem: Environmental > Aquatic > Marine > Sediment | place: USA... | reverse complement strand
AATCAGATCATTGGCTTTTTTGGCATGGCTGTTGCTCTTATCTATCGGTGAAGTAACTGGAAGCCATCTCAAAATTAAGATTTTGGTTCAAGATCAAGGCGGAGCCGAGTTTTAACCCGCCCCGTTTGTTGACGGGATCTTCGACACGCATACTCAAGTATGTCGAGGACTTAAAACGAGACAACCAACGCTGAGGTTGGGCCAAAAGATTATTTTGAGATAGCTTCTGGTAAAATGTGAACCCATAATCCATTATTAAAGGAGACATGTCACCGTTGAAAAAGACAGCCAAAAAATCTTTAAAACCGAAAAAGAAAACAGACAAGCGCGCCACGACTTTAGGCCCCGTAGAGGATCTTGAGAACTACGTTCCGTCGGATTGGTGGAACTGCATCTTTAATTCGCTTTATCTTAAGACCGATTCGGATGTTGTGGAAGATATTCAAATGACACGTAAAGAAGTCGATCTGTTTTCTAATATTGTCGACCTGAAAAATGAGGACCATATTCTTGATCTATGTTGCGGTCAGGGGCGTCACGTTTTGGAACTTTCTCGAAGAGGATTTAAGGCCGAAGGACTGGACAGGTCGCGCTTTTTGGTTCAAAAGGCAAAAGCAACGGCGAGAAAAGAGAACATCGGTGTTAGATTCCGGGAAGGGGATGCCAGAAAACTTCCCTTTTCTCCGGACGCTTTTGAGGTTGTCATGATGCTCGGTAACAGCTTCGGTTATTTTGAAACTGTCCAGGACGACCTGAGGATATTAAAAGAGATATTCAGGGTGCTAAAACCCTGGGGAAGACTGCTTCTTGATGTGACGGACGGTGAATATCTTAAAAAGAATTTTCAGAACCGATCGTGGGAATGGATTGACAAGAAACTATTTGTTTGCAGGGAACGCACCCTTTCCGCAGACGAGGAACGTCTCATTTCAAGAGAAATCGTGACGGATGTAACCAAAGGGACAATTGCCGATCAGTTTTACGCCGAAAGGCTTTACACGAGAGACAATCTGGTAAAACTCCTTGAAAAAGCCGGTTTTTCCGATACAGCAATTCATGGGGAAATCTCGACACAATCGGTAAGAAATCAGGACCTGGGAATGATGGAAAAACGCATCATCATCACCGGAAAGGTAAAAAAAGAATGGAGCCGCGTTCCAAGAAAACTAAAGAAAGCACATAAGAAAAATATTGTCGTCATCTTCGGTGATCCAAACAAGCCCGATATATTGAAACCTTGCGGAATTTTCGACGATGACGATTTTTACACCATTGACCAATTGAAATCAGCGCTGCAGGCATTGCCCGAATATTATTTCAGCTATTTGTCGAACCACGATACGATGATTCAGGATTTAAACAAAAAGTCCGGAAAAATTCATTTTGTCTTTAACCTCTGTGATGAGGGCTTTAACAATGATCCTCGAAAGGAACTTCATCTTCCGGCACTGCTTGAAGTACTCGATATACCTTACACCGGGTCTTCCACCCAGTGTCTTGCATTCTGCTACGACAAGTCGCTGGTTCGCGGAATCGCCAGTGAAATGGGAATCCCGGTTCCGGAAGCGTTTTTCATCGAACCGGATGACACCACCTTTAACTTGCCCTGTTCCTTTCCGGTCATTGTTAAGCCCAACTATGGAGATTCCAGTTTCGGCATTACACAGCAAAGTGTTGCAAACAACCATGAGCAACTCCTCAATGCAATCTCTATGATTCGAGAAAAACTGGGTTATGACAAACCGATTCTTGTTGAAGAATTTTTGACCGGAAAAGATCTGAGTGTCGGTATTATCGGGAACCCCCTGACATCTTATAATGTTTTACCGATAGCAGAAGAGGATTATTCGGCTGTTCCTAAAGAACTGCCAAGGGTTTGCGGATATGAAGCAAAGTGGCTTCCGGATTCTCCGTATTACAAAATCAAAACTGTTCCGGCGAAATTGCCGGAGGAAACGGAAAAGTTCATTGTGGAATGCTGTATGAAGTTGTTTGAAAGACTGGAGTGCAGGGATTACAGCCGGTTTGACTGGAGGCTCGACGCAAAAGGACATCCCAAGCTTCTGGAAGTCAATCCAAACCCTGGCTGGTGTTGGGACGGTCATCTGGCAAAAATGGCGAAATTTGCAAAAATGTCCTATGCCCAAATGATACAGGCGATTCTTGATGCAGCTGAACAGCGACTGCAAAGTACTCAAGTTTCAGACGTTCTTGTTTGCACGGAAAAAACCCTCACCGTGCAACCGAAAACCGCTTTAAACCGGAGCTAAAAACCTTAAGAAAGACTGTTGTCCAGATCACTTTTCGTATGATCTGAAATGTTTTTTGATAAATCAAAATGAACGATAATAAAACCAACCCATTGCACCCAAAAATCAGATACTCCTTTTTCAAAATACCCACAGGATCCGATCTTTCGAAAAGGCGGTTACCGATTATGTCTGCGGACAGCGGAAATCCGGGACCGGTTGTATGGCTGACGGCCTGTAGTCATGGCGACGAGGTCGGCGGTGTCGTCATTATCCAGGAAATATTCAAAAATATCCGTCGGGGGAGAAACCTTATTAAGGGCGCTGTTTTTGCTTTTCCTCTGATGAATCCCATCGGTTTTGAAACAGCCTCCCGGCATATTACGTTAAGTAAAGAAGATCTCAACCGTTCCTTTCCGGGAAATAATGACGGCTCTTTAGGGGAGAGAATAGCGGATATCATATTTACGACGATTCTTAAAACGAATCCCAGGATTGTTTTGGATCTTCACAATGATTGGATCAAATCGATGCCCTATGCGCTGATTGATCCGGATCGCGATCCCAAGCTTTCCGATGTCAACCGGACCAGCGAACTTTTTGCTTCGACAACCGGATTGTTGGTGGTACGTGACACGGAAGAACTTCACAAATCTCTTTGTGTCTGCCTACATAAACATAATATACCGGCACTGACACTGGAACTCGGAGAGCCTAATATTATTAACGAGAAAAATGTCGAATATGGTGTAAGATCCATCGAAAAGATTTTGTTATATCTTGAAATGATTAAACCGGTTAACGAGCCGTTCCAATATCAGATCCCCGAGATTTACAAAGGTAAAATCCTCAAATATTTCGCCAAGCCCCAAAGTACAACCAGTGGTATCATCAGATTTTTGGTTAAACCGGGAGATATTGTTAGAAAAGACCAGACCCTGGCTAAAATCTATAATACGTTTGGGAGATTACAAAAAACGCTGACCGCTTTACACGACGGCATTGTTTTAGGACATTGCGACTCTTGTGTTGCATTTCCCGGAATGCCGGTTCTGGCATTTGGAATAGAGTAACTAACTTAATCCTAAGCTGAGCGATTTTCAAGTTTGCCGCAGATAAGCCCCGCGTAGCGGGATCTCCGCTTCGCTACGACAAGTCTTGAGCATAGCGAAATCCCGCTCTGCGGGAGAAGATGTTGTTTCGCTATAGTCGTCTATGCGGAACGGCATCTGACACAGTAGATGCGGTGAAATTGGAAATCCCGTAGGGTTTCAAATTATTGTTAAATTAACCATTTCAAAAATTTGAAACGCTCAGCTTAGGTTAATCAAACGTACTATTGCTCATTGTTCGGAAGATCAGTGCCATAAAGGGCAAAGAAAGCAGTCCCTGCGACACCAAATAAAAATGCAACCATAAAGTTGGTGGATGGCCCGATCTGCCAGAGAAAAGCACCGCCAAAAGCCGCGATGGAGACAACGATATCCCGCAAAAGATAATACAGACCGAACATGGCGGCTTTCCGGTCTTCAGGCGCAAGATCCATGATCAGTGCTTTTCGGGTCGGCTCTCCAAACTCCTTAAAGCCGCGCAGGATAAAAGCCAATACCAGCCATTTAAACGACTGGCAGAACAGAAGCACCACCGGAAAGATCGTAAAAAACCCAAACGTTATGACGACAAACGGCTTTTTGGTCGTTTTATCCGCCAGATACGCCACCGGGATGTACACCAGCATGGCTGTTATCATTTCAATGGCTGTCAGGATGCCGAATGACAATGCCGTTACCGGTGTGGAGATGGTTTTCATGCTCCATACCACAACAAAGGCATAAGGAATCTGTTCGCAAAACCGAACCAGAATATCTGAAACCAGTAATCGTTTAAGCGACGGGCTCATTTCACATAATAGTTTCATGGGATTTTTTTCAGGGGCTTTCGAAGACGATTCAACAGCACTTTTGGGTGGGTCTTCTTCGATGAGAATCTGCTGGAGTATCGTTGCCGCAACCGCCAGCGCAAAGGCAAACACAAAGGCAAGCCGAACACCGTTACGCTCACCCCATAGACCGATACACACACCGCCCAAAATCGGCCCGAGTCCCATGGGGATTCTCCTCACCAGAGAGTGCATGGAAACCCCCATGGTTCGTTTGTTCATGGGCAAAACCCGGGCTATTAGACTCATGGTCGCCGGCAAAGAGATGGCTGACCAGGAAAGGAAAAATATGGCCCCCAATAACACCGCCTGCCAGTAAGGCATCAGAATGACGATGAGAAATCCCAACATGGCAATGACGTTAAAAACAAGCAGGGCTTTTTTGGTGCCCATGCGATCGGAAAGATAGCCTCCGGGAAAGGCATAGAGCGCGGACAATAGGTTGTCAAGACCGTTGAGAAGGCCGATGGATATAGCGCCGCCCCCTAAAGCGATGAGATAAATCGGCAAAAATCTTTCGGCCATCCGCTCGCCCATACCCACAAGGATAACCATGAGCAGCATCCCGACGGTACTTTTGCGAAAGCCGAGAAAATCTGAAATACTTACTCGTTTAGCCATAACCCTGCCACCTCGATGTATAATGAGTCATGACACCAGCGTTTGTAATCACTAACCTTTATATGACATGCGATATGATACTTTCCGAAAGCCGGGTCGTCAACCGTGATTATTTGATCCAAACCTTGCATAAAGAGTCAAATTTTGGGCAAAATTTTTCATTTGATCTCAAGGCGTTGGCATTTTTTTTAAACATCTTTTTATTGACAAAACTACTACAAGGTGACATCATTTTTTGTTATGACTATTTTGAATCGCGGCAATTTCAGTGTAAAATAATCTAAAATGTTATCAATTTTTCTTAAATAGCCGTACAAAGCCGACAGTGAGAAAATTCGAAAAAAACAGCGGTTGACTTCTATAAGAGGTTATGATTGATTGCATGTATATTGAAACAAACTCAACCTATCGATTTAATTAATCAATCTGAACAACCCTTAAAACATCAGAATCTCTAAAGAAACAAATCTTCTGAAGATTTGTGCATCTATATTGGGTGGTTTATGGGCATAGAGACTGAAAAAGAATATTTACTCAAGGCGATTGCCGCTTTTAAAAGACGGTTCATCGTGGTTTCGCCTGAATTTAAAATCCTGGCTTCAAACTGCCGGATTGACGGGATGACCAAGCCTGATATTGTCGGGAGATACTGCCACGAAGTGTTCTGGGATCGATCCTCTCCTTGTCAGAATTGTGCGGTAAAGGAAACCATAAAGGATGGCAAACCCACTTTAATACCTAAGGCGGAAAATACATTTGATATCGATGAGATGCCGTGTTTTTTCGCATATCCCATCTATTCCGGCGATAAAATCGAAGCTTTTGTCAGTATGGATTTTGATCTTCCTACACGGGGGGGGCTGGAAGAAAAACTGCAACGTTCCAATGCCTTTTTACGAAATCTCATTTTCAGCGCCGTGGATGGTGTTATTGCATCTGATAAAAGTGGCAAGATTCTCATCTTCAATAATGCCGCTACCAATGTTTTCGGTTATACGGTGGATGAAGCACTCAATCATATCAATGTTCGGGATATTTATCCGGGGAATAATGCGTATGAAGTCATGCGAGACCTTAGAAGCGATGAATATGGTGGTAAAGGCAAACTCCAATCCTATCAGGTCGATGTAATCAGTAAGCATGGAGAAGTTATTCCCATCTACCTGAATGCAAGCGTTATTTACGAGAATGGACAAGAGATTGCAACCATCGGATTTTTTCATGATCTTCGAGAAGAGCTCCGAATGAAAGGGGAACTTGAAAATACCCAGCTTCAGCTTCTTCAAGCGGAAAAAATGTCGTCTTTAGGCAAACTGGCCGCGGGCGTAGCACACCAACTAAACAATCCCCTTGGAGGAATTACGCTGTATGCCAAACTGATCATGGAAGAATATGACCTGGAAAAGGGTGCTAAAGAAGACCTGGATAGAATTATAAGAGACGCTAAAAGATGCCGGGATACGGTAAAGGAGTTACTCGAGTTTACCCGTCAGACACGCCATTTGATGCGACACCATGACATTAATCGGGCGTTAACCCGCACCCTGTTTCTCTTGGAAAGTCAAACCTTGTTCCATAATATCACAATTAAAAAGGACCTGGCCCCATCACTTCCCCTAGTTCTGTCGGACATCCAGCAACTGTACCATTTGTTTATGAATATTGTCCTAAATGCAGCACAAGCCATGGAAGGAAGGGGAACGCTTACAATAAAAAGCTGTTTGCTTCCTGATATGAACAGAGTCTGTATAGCCATATCTGATACAGGTCCGGGAATATCCGAAGAGCATCTTCCCCAAATCTTCGAACCGTTTTTTACCACCAAAGACGAAGGAAAGGGAACCGGTCTTGGCCTCAGTCTGGCCTACCGAATCGTTCAAAATCATGACGGTCATATCCGTGCTGAAAGTTCACCCGGAAAAGGAACGACCTTTACGATAGAGCTTCCCATTGGGTCTAAACATGATGAAGGAGACGAAAGTGGAAATAAGACCTGACGCCTTGGTATTAGTTGTTGATGATGAGCAGGACATTCGTGATGCATCTGAACGTATTCTTTCTCGAGTCGGTTATCAGGTCCAAAAGGCGTCTCGTGGAGACGAAGCACTGGATATCCTGAATAAAAAAAGCGTCGACATTATGCTTCTTGATCTAAAGATGCCGGGCATGGACGGGCTGGAAGTATTAGAGCGCATTCGGAAGCAGAACACAAAAATTCAAGTTATCGTGATTACGGGATATGCTACGGTAGAAACGGCCATCGAAGCCATGAAACAAGGGGCCTATGATTTCATTCCCAAACCCTTTGAGCCGGATCAGCTCAGAATCGTCGTCAATCGGGCCTGGGAGAAGATTCATTTCATTCGAGAGGCTGAAAAGCTCGAGCTGGAAAGAAACAGGACATTATCTGATCTGGATACGGAAAAAAGCCGTATCCGCACCATTATTGAATCGTTCCCCAGCGGCGTTATGGTGACCAATCCCAAGGGTCGAGTGGTGTTGATGAATCCCGCCTTCAAACAGCTTCTGGGTCTTGATACCGACGTGAAAGCCGGCAACCGGATAGAGGACTATCTGCCGGACGAAAATCTCTGTCGTCTTATCATGGAAATTTCCCAAGGGAAACATGTGGACTATGATGATATCCCGGACCATGAGTTTTCTCTTGGCGGTGAAAAACATCTTTTGGCTAGAGGACAGCCGGTTTTGGGGGAAAGAAAGGAATGTTTAGGAGCAGTACTGAATATCGTGGATATTTCCGCCATGAAACTTTTGGACCAGCTTAAATCAGAATTCGTTGCAAAGGTTTCACACGAATTGCGATCACCATTGTCTACCATCCATGAACAACTGGCCCTTGTCATCAAAGACATGGTGGGTGAAGACATTGCGCAAGATCAGCACATTCTTTCCCGTGCCAGGGAAAAAACAAAAGGATTGATTTCGCTGATTGGAGATCTGCTCGATCTTTCACGTATTGAAGAAGGAATTATTTGTCATGAACCTCAATCCCTTCGACTTGAAGAGATTCTGGAGAACATCATCGATTTTCTGAGAACTTCGGCTCAGAAAATGAACCAATCTCTCACCCTATTACTTCCACAGGATGAACTTCCTGAACTCACCGCAGATCCCATTGCCCTTGAAAGTGTTTTTGGAAATCTTATTGCCAATGCCATCAATTACACACAAGAGGGTGGAGAAATCATCGTAACGGTTGATATGGCCGGAATCAACGTGCGCATAAGGGTTAAAGACAATGGATTTGGTATCGCCGACAAATATCTGGATAAAATCTTTGATAGATTTTACAGGGTAAAAGATGATAAAACCAGATACATCACCGGAACCGGTCTTGGGCTGCCCATCGTCAAGGGGCTTTTGGATTCCATGGGCGGACTCATCGATGTAGAGAGCGAACCCGGAAAAGGGAGTGTGTTTACTGTTTTACTTCCCATCAAGAATTGAGTTAGCATCCATCCATAAATTAGGCTTCGCATTTCACCGGGCAGGCGCAGAGACGTGTCCGCCTCCGGCGGATGGGGAAAAAAGACCATTTATGGATGGACACAAGCTATAATTTTTCATTAAGGGCCTTTATAAATTCCTCAGGCGGCACCTGGATGCCTGTCCAAAGCGCCAGGGTGCGTCTGGACTGATATGCAAGGGAAGGTAGCCCATCCATGAACCGCACACCAATTCGTCGGGCCATATCCTGCCAGAAATTTTCAATGCGACCATAATTGAGATCAACAACCATTTCACAATCCTTTATACTTATTTTGTCAAGTAATAATTTCATTTCCGGAGACTCATCAGGACTTGAAACAGACGTGGTGTTGACCACGATGTTGGCGGACAAGGTTCGATCCGCAAGTTCATCGAAGCTTACGGTTTCTCCTCCAAAACGATGAACAATCTCAGAGGTCTTATCATTGTTACGGCCGGCAACAAAAATAGAGGTTGTTCTCAGCCAGTTTAAAATAAACACAATGGCTTTGGCGGCACCACCGGTTCCGAAAACCAGGGCTGATTTTCCCTCGACATCAAATCCCGATTCACTAAGGGCGTCCATGAAACCGATGGCGTTGGTATTGTATCCTTTAAGGATATCGCCATTGCGGACGATGGTATTGATGGCGCCGATAATATTTGCCCCTTCTGAGAGAACATCCAAATGCGGTATAACTTTCTCTTTAAAAGGGATGGTAATACTTGCCCCGGCGATATTCAGGACCCTGATACTCTGCAATGCCGAACCGATCTGGTCAGGATCGACTTTAAAAGGTACATATGACCCTTTTAATCCGATCCGTTTCAGCACCGTGGAAAATATGGTCGGCGATTTTGAACGCATGACCCGTTCATCGCCCAATATGCAATAGACTTGCATTTTAAGCTCATTACCTGAACCGGACGTGTCCCGAAGTTGGTACAGGCCGGTTGTAATTTATCGAAGATTTCGTCTTCATTGAAACTGAAGCGAGAAATCAAAATCTGATAATACCGGTTCTTGTGAGACAAAAAACCTGCGCCATCTCCTGGGGCAGGTTAATTGTTGGCATCTTTGTAAAAACAAGCGATGTCTGGTTTAATATCGGAAAGTCTTTTATAATCCAAACCCAGCCAAATCCGACCCGAGGTACTCACGCTCATTTTCACCGAGAATCCCCAGAGACAAGCATATAATGGTCCACAAATGCGTTGTGTGGTAGTTCCCGTCATAATGTTCTTTCAAATCGTGAATTTGTGCGTGGCAGTTGTGGCATGGTGTAAGACAGTAATCGGCCCCGGTTTCCATGATCTGTTCAAACTTACGTTTGCCGTAATATCGCCGGGCCTCGGGAAATCCGGATTGAAGGAATCCGCCGCCGCCGCCGCAGCAATAATTGTTCGATCTGTTGGGGTACATTTCCACAAAGTTCTCCTCACCCACAACCGATTTTACAACATACCGCATATCTTCCGCCACCGGATCACCGAAGCTCTTGCGTACCAGCTGGCATGGATCCTGTACCGTAAACTTTATCTTCAGGTCCTTGTTCCAGTCGGAATTCACTTTCAGCTTTCCTTCACGAATCCACTGAGCATAGTATTGAATGATGCTTTTGCACTCAAAGTTATGCTCAATGTTGAATCTTTGCAGTCCGACCCGGACAGCAAAAAGTTCGTGCCCTCATTCCGTATTGAGCCAGACCTTGCATTTGAGGTCATCAACCGCTTTGGCCTTGACCCGAACAATTTTTTCCCAGTTCTCCAGATCCGCACAGAAGAGACAGTAGTTTTCCGCTGCCCAGCCTTTTGAACCGTAAGTCCAGTCAGCTCCCACCAGGTGCAAAATTTTCCATAGCGGCACCATCTCGTCGGGTTCAGTGACAGGTTCACGTGAATTCTGATTTAAGCAAAAATAAGCCCCTTCCTTGTCCATGGGTGCTTGAAGGTCTTCAAAACCCGGTTGTGTTTCCCGGACTTCCTCGGCAACATCTTCCACCACAAAACGCCAGTCTTCTTCATTGGCACCCATGGCACTGCAAGTATCGTTCTTCAACGCCATTTCGCATGATCCCCGGATGCCTTTAGGTTGTTCTTCCTTGTCCCAGTTTTTGCGAATGTTAAAGACCAGCGCGGGTATATCGATTTTCATGGGACAGGCATACACACAACGGGTGCACATAGTGCACATCCAAGCCCACTTGGATTTTAGAATCTCATCGTCCATACCGAGAGATGCCATACGTAGAAATTTTCTGGGATCCATATCTTCCAAACCGGTTGCCGGACAGCCAGCCGAGCATACCCCACACGTTAGACACAGATTCAGATTCCCTCCTTCCGGGAGAAGATCCATCACATGTTCTTTGAACGTACTTTTTCTCTTTCCTTTAATCTCAATAATCTGGGATGACATTATCCCCTCCTTTAAATTGAACCTAAACTGAGCGTTTCAAATAATGACAGGGCTATAAAAAAGTAAAAATTATTAATAGATATACATTGCTAAATTTGCTAATGGGTTTCATCTGATGGGTTGATTTAATTATGGAAAAAATTGTCACGATTTGAAACCCTTCGGGCTTGCCGAGTTTACCGAATCTGCTGCGTTATTAGACATTTGCAGTAGCAGACGGAGGTTTATCCCGCTTAATATAGCGGGGCTGCATGTCTCATGCCTTGCATCTTCGGCAAGCTCGACAATCGCTCAATTTAGGTTGACGGTTGACGATTGGTCATCGGGCATTTAATATCGTCAATCTTCAATTGAAGATTGTCCGTCACATGCAAAAAACTGATTTTGTTTTCTGGTTATTCAAGAAGCTGTTTGATACTTTCCGAAATTTGTTCTGCTGAAGCTGGTTTGGCGATATAGTCATCCGCCTCCGTCGCCATTCCATCCCGATGGGTATATCGGGTTGAAGTTACATGGGATGCAACCGCGGTCAACAGGATGATAGGGATATCGATACATTTTTCATCGGCTTTCAGTTTCTTGCATACCTCGTATCCGTCCATTTCAGGCATCATCACATCCAGGACAATGGCGTCCGGTGGATTTGCATGGACTTTCTCCAAACCTTCAACGCCGTTATAAGCAACATCAACTTCAAAGCCTTCTTTTTCCAACTGCCCTTGCACGATGGAACAGAAATCAGGCTCATCATCGACAACTAAAATTCTCTTTTTTTCAGTCATAATATCCTCCTTTATATGGGTCATTACCCTGCCCTGTGAAATCTCTGCACCAGCAGAACGGTTTCACAGAGGTTATTGGTCATTGACCTTTTGAGCTTTTGTCTTTTCAGATTTATTCCTTAAAACTTGGTTTTTTCATCCGTCGAAAAAAATCGGCGGTTCTCCGCGCCCCTGATTTTTGGATCATCGACTTTTTCTTCTGGTCTGGCTGAGTAGAACTACTCAACACTCGGTCTGGGATACAGACCGGATTCTTCCACAATCACGGGTACCATTTCTTCCCACTCAATGGCCATGACATGAAAACCACGCACGCCTTCTACTTCTTTAAGCCGCTCAATGGATTCGATACAGATCTTGACACCCTCTTCGGGTTGTTTTTCTTTGGGGGTATCGGCCATTCGTTTCACCATATCGTCCGGGACTTCGATGCCCGGCACTCTATTTTTCATGTACCGCGCCATTCCGACAGATTTAAAGGGGGTTACTCCTGCCAGAATAGCTACTTTTTCAAGAAGACCCCGGTCTCGTGCCATTTTCATCCAGAGTTCAAACTTGTCGATGTCGTATATACACTGGGTTTGAATAAATTCGACACCGGCGGCAATTTTTTTTGCCAGTCGAGGGACCCGGATTTCGAATGGGTCTGCAAATGGATTTGCTGCAGCACCCACAAACATCCGGGGAGGACGCTTAATGTCGTCTCCTCCCAGAAACTTTCCATCGTCCCGCATATGTCTGACGGTCTGAATCAACTGCATGGAGTCAATATCATGAACGTTTTGACCGGTCGGGCAGTCGCCAAAGCTCTGGTGGTCACCGGAAAGGCAAAGAATATTGTAAATGTCAAACGCTGCCGCTCCAAGGATATCGCTCTGAAGCGCAATTCGATTCCTATCGCGGGTTACCATTTGCAATACCGGTTCAAGCCCCATGAGTTTCAAGCGTATGCAGGCTGCCAGACTGGACATGCGGGTGACGGATGTCTGGTTATCGGTAATATTGATGGCATCCACATGATCTTTGATGAGATTGGCCTTTTCGACAATGACTTCCATGTCACTCCCACGGGGAGGCCCGCACTCGGATGTCACGGCCAGGTGGCCGGCGGCCAGAATCTTTTCCAGTTTGCTTGGTGTATTTACTTTCATTCCTGTACATCCTCCCTGACAACTTTTCTGGGTCCCCCGGCCCTGTCAGTGGACCAGTCTTTTAAAGGACTCAGTTCTTCGTAATCATCCATCCTGTTCAGCGCCTTGAGGCGATCAACAATCAACTGCCAGGCACAGTCGATCTCCTTGTGAATTTCGCAACTGCCCTTAACGGAACCACCGCATGGGCCGTTTAAAACCCGCTTTGCACATCGAGAAATCGGACAAATTCCCCCGGTACGCGCCAGAACACACTCGCCACAGGCCTGACACCTTTCCGTCCATAGGCCTCGTTTTTCAGTGACTCCCAGAAAGCAGGTGTTCACGCCGGGATAGATGGGTGTGTCATGATATTTTTCAGCCATAAACTGAACACCCACCCCACACGCAATGGAAACAACAGCGTCATACTGATCCATTACATCGCGAATTTCTTCGAGGTATTCATGGTCGCACTGTCGTTCCAGAGTCACTTCATCGATTTTGACATCACGTCCCTGGTTTAAAAAAAACATCCTGAGGGCTGAAGCCAGAACGCCGACTTCTTTCTTTCCTCCTGCCTCACAAACCGTAACGCACTCATTACAACCCAGGATAAGGATTTTCTCATGTTCTTTGATTTCTTCTATAATCTCTTCAATGGGTTTTTTATCTGCAACAATCATAAGACCTCTCTTTCATTAGAGACTGAAAAGTTTACATGGATTTATGCGGCCTTATTTTTGGCCAATTTAATGGGGTTGGGACCCAATTTTCGGATTCTTTCGTCCATTTCAACGGCGATCTGGGCAAAACGTGGTCCTTCACTGGATGAAAGGTTATACATCTGTGCACGCTCTCCTCCAACCCCTATGGCATCCAGAATATGTTGTGTCTGTTCCACACGTTTTCGTGCCCTGAAGTTGCCGCTGTTATAGTGACAATCTCCTTCCATACATCCCACCGCATATACGCCGTCCGCTCCTTTTTCAAAGGCATGGAGAATATGAATGACATCCAGCTTGCCGGTGCACGGAAGGAGAATGATTTTAATATCCGTCGGATATTGCAATCTCATGGAACCTGCCAGGTCCGCAGCAGTGTATCCTCAATAGCTGCAACAAAATGCGATAATAATCGGTTCAAAATCTTCCTTCATAATACCTCCTTGGATTGATGATTTTCGATTGTTGATTGAGACCATTTCACAATTTTTCAGTCAACAATCATCAATCATCAATGGTGACCTCTCATCGGCTCGTTCACATACTTTATGTCAGTTGTTTCGGCCTAAATTATGATTTACTCCAACTCTACATGACACCTTCAAGCAATGCATCCACCTTGCTCATAATCTGAACATCTTCATACCAATTGAGTTCAATGGCTTTGGCAGGGCATTCCGCTGCACAGACACCGCAGCCGTGGCATAAAGCCATGTCGATCTCACTTACCCCGTCTTCATTAATTCTCGGCACCTGATACGGACACGACCTGACGCATATCAGGCATGACGCACAAAGATCTGCTTCCACCTGCGCCGTTACCGCCGATAAGGTTAAGTGTGGCTGGGACAAAAATGTCGTGGCCCTGGAAGCCGCAGCAAAGGCCTGAGAAATCGATTCATGCAACAGCTTGGGACTATGGGCGGTCCCACAGACAAAGACACCCTCTGTTGCCATGTCCACCGGTCTCAACTTGACATGTGCCTCCATGAAATGACCTTCTGCTGTTCTGGCCAGTTTTACAATGGATGATAGCTCTTCGGTATCTTCAGCCACCATCCCTGCACTCAGTGCCAGAAGATCGGCACTGACTCTGAGCCTCCGTCCCAAAAGGGGATCAATAAAAGTTACCATCACCCCCTCATCGGACGATTCCACCGTGGGAGGATCTTCAGGATCGTACCGGAAAAACAGTACGCCCTGTTTTCTGGCTTCAGTATAGTAATCTTCCAATATTCCGTATGTCCTGATATCCCTGTAAAGGATATAAATTTCAGCATCCGGATTAAGCTTTTTAATGTTAAGGGCGTTCTTGATGGCGCTCTGGCAGCAAATCCTTGAGCAATTCGGATTATCTTGGTTTCTGGATCCGATGCACTGGATCATGACCACTTGATTCAAATTTTGTGCCCCTTTTTCTTTTAAACGTTCTGCCAACTCAACTTGGGTGACCACCTTTTCATTTTCTTCATAAAGGAATTCTTTGGGATGGTATTCCGTTGCACCGGTGGCCAGGACAACGACACCATGGTTGATTTTTCTTTCGTACATACCCGGCCCCACCAGAACTTCAGTGGTGAAATTTCCCTTGAACCCGGAAAATCCGACAATTAGAGAACGGGTCAGAACCTGGATATTAGAATGGGATGTCACCCTTTGAATCAATCCTTCCAGATAAGTTCCGACGTCCTGGCCCTCGATGGTCGCTGTCAGACGATTGGCCATGCCCCCCAATTTCTCTTCCTTTTCAACCAGAACCACGGGAAAACCCTGATCTGCCAGACCCAGCGCCGCATTCATACCGGCCACCCCGCCGCCGATGACCAGGGCCCTTTGGACAACCGGGATTTTCTTTTCACTCAACGGGTGGAGCGTCGCAGCACGGGCCACCGCCATCCGAACCAGGTGCTTGGACTTTTCCGATGCTTTTTCCGGAGCATCTGAGTGGACCCAGGAGCCCTGATTCCGGATATTGGCCATTTCAAAGAGGTATTTGTTCAAACCACATGCTTCAAGGGTGTCCATGAATATGGCTTCGTGGGTTTTGGGCGTGCATGCCGCCACCACAATCCGGTTAAGACCATGCTCTTTAATGATGTCTTTCATAAGTTCCTGGGAATCCTGAGAGCACGTAAACAGATTCTGTCCGGCGTATTTTACATACGGAAGTGTTTTGGCATATTCTTCAACAACATTGACGTCTACAACACCGGCAATGTTCACGCCGCAGTTGCAGACAAAGACACCGATTCGGGGTTCCTGGCCTGTCAGATCCATTTCATCCGGAATTTCCACGGTTTTGGTACAGGTGTTTCGAGCTTCGCTCAAAAAGCCTCCGGCCAAACACGCCGCAGCACTTGCTTCGGTAACGGAACTCGGAATATCTTTAGGCTCCTGAAAAACACCGCAGGCGTAAACCCCCGGACGGGACGTTTCCACCGGCATAAAAGGCTGGGGCACGGCAAAGTTATATTTGTTCAGATCCACATTCAATCGACTGGCCAAATCAGTTGTCGATCCGGCAATCTCAAGACCCACGGAAAGAACCACCATGTCGAAAAATTCTTCGTGGAGCTTTCCGCCGGTGTCGACATACTGAAGGCGAAGATCATGGTTCTCTCCAATCTCATCGATGGTATGCACCCGGGAATTGATAAATCGGACACCGGCCTTGTCTTTTGCCCGCAGATAGTATTTTTCATAATCCTTTCCAAAGGTCCGAATATCCATATTAAAAATGGCACAATCAAGATCGCCTCCGGCATGTTCTTTGGCAATCATTGAATCTTTAATGGCATACATACAGCAAACCGAAGAACAGTAGCCGTTGCCGCACTTGTTGGTATCCCGGGAGCCGACGCACTGAAGCCATGCGATTTTTTTCGGTTCTTTTTGATCCGAAGGCCGAACCAAATGGCCCATGGTGGGCCCTGAAGCACTGAGAAGACGTTCAAATTCAAGGCTGGTCACCACATTGGGATTGCTTGGGTAATGGTAGAACTCTTCCAATGTCGAAGGATCATAGGGTTTGCTCCCCGGGCATAAGATAAGGGATCCGATCTCAACCTCTTTTTCCACGGCAACCTGCTCATGGTCAACAGCCTGGGCCAAACAGGCATCTACACATTGGTAGCACTCGGAACAAATGCCGCAGGCCAGGCACCTGTTCGCCTCTTTACGAACCTGTTCTTCGTTGAAACCAAGCTGCACCTCGTTGAAATTTTTCATTCGTTCTGCAGGATCCAGGTGAGGCATTTTTTCTTTTGAGATGTTTTCATAACCTTCGGTGGGAACATCCTGTATGCTTTCCCATGACTTTTGTCGGTTTTCATGCAGATCTTCTCCCTGGATAAAGCGATGGATGGAGACAGCGGCCTCTTTTCCGGCGCCAATGGCCTCAACAACTGTTGCCGCACCGGTAACAGCATCGCCGCCGGAAAAAATATCTGGATCATCAGACTGAAAGGTCACCGGATCAACGCGCAGGGTCCCCCAGTCACTGAGGGTGCAGGCACATTCATCGGTGAGACACGCCCAGTCGGATTCCTGGCCAATGGCCGGAATCAACGTATCTATCTCCATCGTAAATTCAGATCCTTCGATGGGGATGGGCCGGCGCCGTCCGCTCTCGTCCGGCTCACCCAGTTCCATTTTTATACATTCGATGGCCTTGACTTTCCCATTTTCTGAAATAACGCGGATGGGATTGGTAAGGGGCATGATTTCGATGCCTTCCTCACGACACTCTTCAATTTCTTCCTCGCTCGCGGGCATCTCTTCCATGCTTCGCCGGTAAATGACAAAAGGATTGGAAGATCCGGTCCTCAACGCGGTTCGTACCGAATCCATGGCGACATTGCCGCCACCGATAACCGCAACACGATCACCCAGTGAAATCCGGTTGCCCAGATTGACTTCTCTTAAAAAATCAACCCCGGGATATACCCCTTCAAAATCTTCACCTTCGATTCCCAGCACCTTACATTCATGGGAACCGATGCCCAGAAAGATCGCCTTATAGCCCTCCTTTCTAAGCTGGGTAACAGTGATGTCCTTTCCAATTTCAACCCCGGTTTTAAATTTGACGCCCAGGTCTTTTATGACTTGAATTTCTGCGTCAATGATGTCCCTGGGAAGGCGATAGGAAGGAATCCCCACGGTAAGCATGCCGCCGAGTACCGGAAACTTTTCAAAGACCATCACCTGATACCCTTCAATGGCTAGAAAATAGGCACAGGTGAGTCCTGCGGGTCCCGCGCCGATGATGGCGACTTTTTCTTTTTTGGCGCCTTTTTTTTCAGGCACATAGTAATTTTCACGGGCCATATCCCAGTCCGCCAGAAATCTGTGCAGATGTTGAATCGCCAGTGGCTGTTCAACGTCTGTTCGTGTGCAGACCTCCTCACAGGGATGGTGACACACGCGGCCGCAGATACCTGGAAACGGATGGTCTTTCTTAAACAGCTCCAGGGCTTCACGATATTTGCCTTCGTTCATGAGGGCAATGAAGCCCTGAACACTAACATGGGCAGGACAGGACGCCCTGCATGGAGATGTTCCCCGTTTGTCAATTGCAAATGCGCCGGGTATCGCCTGGGCATACTGTTTGTAAATCGCTTTTCGTTCAGAAAGGCCCTCGTTATAATGATCGGATACATCTATGGGACATACCTTGATGCAATCTCCGCAACTGGTGCACTTGTCAAGATCGACATATCGCGGATGTTGCATGATGCGGGCGGTAAAGTGTCCAGGTTCGCCTTCAATCCCCAACAAATCACTGTTTGTCAAAAGCTCGATGTTTAAATGCCGGCCGACCTCGACCAGTTTGGGCGAGATAATTCACATGGCACAGTCATTGGTGGGAAAGGTCTTGTCGAGTTGGGACATGAGCCCGCCGATGGCTGAAGACCTTTCTACCAGGTACACATAATAACCGGAGTTGGCAAGATCCAGGGCGGACTGCATACCGGCGATGCCGCTGCCGAGTACCATGACCGAGCCGACGGGATCTTTTTTCTGTGTCTGGTTGGCATTGCTATTCTTCTGACTGTTTGTCTGCTCCATTTTTTCCATCCTTATATTCTTTCAAGAATTTCAGGGAGTTTATTTTCCCATCCTAGCGTTGCGATATGAACGCCGCTGAATCCTTCATTCTTTAATAATGAAACCATTTCTGACGCGATCAGGGTACACTCACGAACTTTGTCCGGAGACTTTCGAATACGGTCAACCAGTGAATCAGGAACATAAACATCCTCCACATTCCGCATTATATAACGGGCCATACCCAAGGATTTGAGAAGTAATACTGTGGGGATGATGTTTGCTTTCTTGACGTCCACCCTTTTCGTGAACGACTCGATGGCGGAAAGATCAAACAACGGTGGAGAAATGAAAAACTGGACCCCTGCCTCAATTTCTTTATTCATTTCTTCAATGACCAGTTCAGGAGATTTTCCTTTGGCGCCGGCATTCACTGTTGATCCAACCAGAAACTCAGGAGTGCCGGAAAGCTCGATTCCGGCCATGTCTTTTCCCTCCTGTAGCCCTTTGATCGCCCCAAGGAGTCCCAAAAGGTCAATGTCATACACCGATCTTGCCTGAAAGTGGTCTCCATAGCTGGGATCTTCTCCGGTAACCGCCATGACATTGGTGATACCGCATCCAAAAGCTGCCAGAAGATCCGCCTGAAGCGCGATCCGGTTACGGTCTCTGCAGTTTAGCTGTATCACTGTTTCCATCCCCTTACTTTGCAGAATAACCGCCCCTCCAAGGGAGCTCATCCGCATGACGGCATTGCTCATTTCGGGTACCACAAAGGCATCCACCTCCCCTTTAACTCTCTTGGCATGGGTCACCATTGTTGAGACATCCACCCCTTTTGGGGGCTCCATTTCCGCAAGGACGGCAAATTCCCCTGCATCGAATTTGCGCTTTAATTGCATATGATTACCTCCGATCTTTTCGACAAAAAGCAGCTATAATTGGCAAAAACTTAAAGCAAAAAATGATAGATTTTCTTACATATACGTCGATCTCTTTTACTGCAGAGTCTCAGAGGACGCAGAGACAAGTGGATTTTCCTTTGCCGTTCGGGAATGCGGACCAAAGGAAAAGGGTGCAGCAGGCTGACTGCAATGTGAGTTTTTTCGTAAGTGGTTAACCTTTGTTAATATTTTTGGCATCAAATTCAATCTTCCTCAATAGGGAGGTCTTTTTGCTCGCCATTCCTACGACCCGTAGCGTTTCCTTTTTCGAAGGCCCTGTCAGGGCTCCCACAGGATAGGTCTAATTTATGGTAAGCGGGATGTTAAAAACATTTCTCTGCGTCCTCTGAGCCCCTGCGGCGACACCTTTGAAAAACGCCCCTTTTTGACCATACATGAGCAACAATCGTGCCGGAATATGACAGCCAAAAAAAATAACGCATAAACGGTGTTATATCAAAAGAATAAGAGCTGGATGGTTTGAGGCGGCCTAGTTTTTATGAATTTGATTCTGCTTGGCTATTGTGCCAATTTGGCATATGTGATATATGGAAACAGCTTTGGCGTATTATTTGACAAAAAACCATGCCAATTTGGAATGGTCCTTTTTGGAATAGTGACGTATCTGTGGAAATTGAGCGGTATACACACTAAAGTTGCAAACGATAGGGTAAAGAGAAAAAACAGCTATGGACAATAAAATTATTGTCATTGATGACGATCTCGACTTTCTTGAAATCTTAAAGGGACATCTTTTGAAGTCGGGTTTTAAAAATATTCGTACGGAAGATAACCCGTTAAACGTCGCACCCCTATTTGAAAAAGGAAAAGATTTCGATATTGCCTTGATCGACATGACCATGCCGGGCATAGATGGACTCGATCTTCTCGAAATCATAAAAAATATAAGCCCTAGAACAGAGTGTATTATGGTCACCGCCGTTAACGAAGCGCGAACTGCCGTAGAATGCCTGAAAAAAGGGGCATATGACTATCTCTTGAAGCCGGTATCTCAGGAAGATCTTGTTTTTTCGATGAAACGGGCCTTGGAAAAAATGCGGCTCGTGGATATTCTGGATATCGGAAAAAGCCCTACCCTGCCCCGGCTTAAAAATGCCGAACCTTTTAAACCTATTATTACAAAATCTCCAAACGTATTAAGAATTTTAAAGGAAGCGGAGCTTCACGCAGGAAGTGATGTTTCCCTTTTAATTACAGGTGAGAGCGGAACCGGCAAAGAACTCCTTGCATGGGCTATTCATGCCGCCAGCCCCAGATCACGCTTCCCCTTTACACCGGTCAACATGGCATCACTCACCGGCAGCCTGTTCGAAGCGGAATTTTTCGGTCACACCAAGGGCGCCTTCACAGGTGCTGAAGACAGCCGCAGGGGTTATCTGGAACATAGCCATCGCGGGACCCTATTTCTGGATGAAATCGGCAACATGGTACCCGAACTTCAGGGTAAGCTGTTGCGCGTTTTACAGGATGGAGAATACTTCAAACTGGGAACGAGCAATCAGCAAAAAGCAGATGTTCGATTCATCGCAGCCACCAATGAAGACCTGGAAAAGCTCATAGCCAAAAAGGCTTTTCGCAAAGATTTATATTACCGCATCAGGGGCGGATGGCTTCATCTTCCGCCTTTGAGGGAAAGAAAAGAGGATATTTTACTTTTAGCAGATACATTTATAAAAGAGTATACGAAAAAAGAGGCTGCCTTTGACGAAGAAGCAAGATGCTTGCTCATGGAATATGACTATCCTGGAAATATTCGGGAACTCAAGTCGATCCTTCAGTCGGCGGTGAACCTGGCACAGGGAAGACCTATTTCATCCGATGTCCTCCCTGAACATTTAAAACAGCGCAAATCCTTTACAGAATGCGTGACGCCTTCGGCATCTGAAAAAATTGCGCCCCTTGCACAAATCGAAAAATCACATATTATCGATGTCTATAAACGGACAGGTCGGAACAAATCCCAGTCGGCAAGACTTCTTGGCATCGGTCTGAATACCCTTCGAAGAAAACTGAGGTCCTATGGAATAGAATAAATGTACATGGGTATGATTTACGTGCTCTTGTTTTTTCGGAATACAGAACCCTATGCTTGTTGACCATATAAAATCATTGTTTAATCATCCTGACAAACTGCTTTCAACGGTGTTGGGATTGGTAGCAATCCATTCCCTCGGAATGGGTCTAATATTGATTAGCCAACCCGCCGTCCTTATGAAATTTGCAGGGTTCAATCCTGATTGTGATCATTTTTTTCCCACCCAGGGCGGTGTGTTTCATCTTCTCATGTTCGTTGTCTATTTAATGGGAGCAACCCATATTGAAAAATACCATCATTTCATTGTATTTTCGATTTTCGTGAAGGCGGTCGCAACGTTCTTTTTGATGATTTACTGTTTTGCCGCTGAATTTAAATGGGTTATCTTTTTATCCGGAATCGGCGACGGTGTGATGGGACTGATGATTTTTTTAGCGTTTCAGCACTATCTTCGTTCAAAAAAAAGCACGGCATTGGGTGTCAAAAATGAATGAGACATTACCTGGGATCATGGTTACCGGAGCATCCGGTTTTATTGGAAGGCATTTTGTCATCGCCGTATCTGAAAAATTCCGCCTGTTTTGCATTGCACGCCGCAGCCAAAAAGAGGTGGGCATACCGTATCATAAGAATATACACTGGCTTCAGTTGGATATAACAAATCAAAAAAATTTACATAATGCCTTCATGTATATCAAAGATCATGGTGGGGCGGAATATGTTTTGCACCTGGCCGGGTATTACGATTTCACCATGAAAGAGAATCCTGCATATGAGCAGATTAATGTTACCGGCACACGCTATGTTCTTGACATGTCAAAATTGCTGGGAATAAAGCGTTTTATTTTTTCCAGTTCGGTGGCCGCCTGCAAATTTCCTTCTCACAATAATGTATTGACTGAAAAGAGTCCTATTGATGCTGATTTTCCTTACGCACGAAGCAAAAGAATAGAAGAAGAAATCATACAAAAATATGCGAAAGTCTTTCCATGTTCAATTGTCCGGCTTGCCGCCGTATATAGTGACTGGTGTGAATATCCTATGTTGTATCTGCTTCTGAATTACTGGCTGTCTGGGAAGAGGCTCATGTCTAAAATTCTGACCGGCCGCGGAGAATCATCCATACCTTATATCCATATCAAGGATGTTATTAAACTTTTTCTTCGGATTATCGAGATCAGCGACACCCTGCCACATCTGGGAGTATATAACGCCAGTCCTCAGGGAAGTGTATCCCATAATGAGCTTTTTAAAACTGCCACAAGATACTTTTTTGGGGGTGACATTAAGCCCTTTCTAATGCCGAAACCCTTAGCAGCGCTGGGTTTGATAGTCATTTCCTTCCTGGGCTGGCTTAATGGAAAGAAAACGTTAGAGCAACCATGGATGGCAGGATATATCGATAAAAAGTTACCTGTGGATGCTTCAGCAACATACAAGGCTTTGAACTGGAAACCGACACCACGTTATCATATACTCCGGCGGTTATTGTTTTTGACTGAAAAAAAGAACAGCCATCCAAACAATTGGACATTTCGTAATGAAGTCCTTATTCGGAAGGTTGCATTCAGAAAAAGTACTGAGATTTACGATATTCTCAGTGAGTTGCGTGAATCCTTGGTGGATAAAATCATACAAGAAGTGATAAAGCCGGAAAATGAACACTGTTTTCCAAATTACCGGAAGATGTATCCTGAACTTCTCAAATGGTATATTATCTTAAACTATCAATTGGTTGCCGCTACGGTAAGAAGCAGGGACAGGTCCATCATACCGATCTATGCCAGAGAAATTGCTTTCAAACGGTATATGGACGGCTTTAAAGCAAAAGAAGTAAAGGATATAATGTTTTTGATTGGAAAGACCATGAAAGATTCTCTCCTTACAAGACCGGAACTGAAAGGTTCGAAACGTCAGGTGGATGATTACATCATTTTGACGTCACAGCTTGCGGCAGATGAATTTGAAGACGCATATGAAATTCTTGCAGATCAACCTCCGGAGCACATGGATTCAATGAAAGATATTGCGCAATTGATAAGCATCGAAAATCTTAAACGGATCGTACGGCAGCTGGAAGATTTTTACAGTGACTCGTTGTCAAACCGACCCGGCAGGGAAGAAGCATTCGATAATTACACTTTTTTTGTAACGTTAGACCGCCAAAATGAATAAACGCAAGGTTAAAGTGAATTTAATCCACAATGACGACGATATACATATGAAAAAGATTCACCGTTCTATCTATTCATCAACCAAACCGTTTGATTCTTCTACGATTTGAATAAGTGTGACAAAATCCAACTCAAATGACGGTCAACCATAACAATTCAGATTGCTCTCTCCGAGCAAATCAAGTGACCCTAAATAGTTGTGATATCAGAAACGGTTAAACCTCTTCCTGGTAATTTAAGACGAATTCACTATACGCAAAGTTTAATGATTTATAATTTTCAACACTACGATACGCATCCTTCACGACATCATAACGGGAATTAATAGTTGACACATACCAACAATTTTCCTATTCCTCTTACTAATATAAAGCCGAGTTCTTTACAGCAACATGTCAGGAGATTTCTAATGAAAAATGCCTTTTTTATTATAATAGCTATTTTCGCCGCATCATTTGCCTTTGCTTCAGTACAAGAAGGTAAACAGCTCTTTGAAGCAAAGTGCGGCTCCTGTCATTCTCTCGAACGAAGCTTAAGCAAAACCAAAGGGTTGATGGCTTGGAAAAGAACTATAAAACGGATGGCTAGCTATGCCAGAGGAAGAACCTCGGAGACAGAAGAAGAAAAAATTGCAGAATATCTGGCTGAAAGGGGTAAACCAAAGGAACCTGCTCCTCATAAAACATCCAAGCAAGAGATCAAGGTTCCCGAGGAACAAGAGCTTTTTGAGTTTGAAAAAGTTAGGGTTAATCAGTTTATAGGTCCATCTGTCTGCGGTGGATGTCATTCTGAGATATTCAAACAATGGGGCGGTTCTATGCACAGCAAGGCTTTTTATGATCCTATATGGCGTAAAGCAACAAAGCTGTTTTTTAAAGAAGCCGTATCAAAAGACGAAATTATTGAGATGAAAGCATGTGTTAAATGTCATACTCCTTTAGGTTTTCGTTCCTATTCAATTTCTTCTCCGGGTGATGATTATGACAAACTTACACAGTTGCCGGCCCAAGGAATTTTCTGTAACTGGTGTCATAACATCGATGAGGTGAAACATATCGGCGATGCAAGATATGACGTCGCACCCGGCGGCGGGGAGGAGGATCCATCAACGATGCTTGGTCCGCGTAAAGATGCAACCTCAGATTTCCATCCTACCAAATACTCTGAACTTCACACAAAATCTGAATTTTGCGGACTCTGTCACAATGTTTCTCATGCCGCAAACAAATTACCGTTGGAACAGACTTATGACGAATGGAAAAACAGCCCTTACAATACCGGAAATTCTGAAACAACGGTTAACTGCCAGGACTGTCACATGAGACAAAGACCGAGAATCCCCTCAACTGGAAAAACAGAAAGGCCTGACAATCCGGGAAAATCCGCCGATGGGGGACCGTTTAGGAAACATGTCTGGACACACTACTTTGTAGGAGCAAATGCAATAGCCACAAAGCTTCTCGGAAGCGATACCCATGCTCAAATGGCAATAGAACGGCTTAAGCATGCTGCAGATTTAAAGCTTATAAAAACGAGTTCATACAAAAAAGGTGAACTTTCCTATATTAATATAAAGGTGATAAATTCAGGAGCAGGGCATTATCTTCCCACAGGGCTTACAGAGGTAAGGCAAATGTGGCTATCGGTTGTAATAAACGACGCCAGAGGAAAAACCATTTTAAAATCCGGCGGTCTTGATAAAAATGGCAACATAAATGAAGGTTCAGTTGTATATTACACACAGCTTGGCAATGAAAAAGGAGAACCTGTTTTAAATGTTGCACTGGCAGACAGGATACTTTACGACCGCAGGATTCCGCCAAAGGGATATCTGATTGAAAAATATGCTTTTCAGATACCATCAGATACAGTCTCCCCATTAACGGTTGAAGCCGTCCTTAAATACCGTAGCGCTTCTCAATCCCTTGCAAAGGAATTGCTTGGGGAAAGTGCACCTAAAATTCCTGTTATCGATATGGTCGGTTTGGTTGATAAAATAGAGTTTTGATATTCATATTTTCTTAATCAGGACACACTTCACCAATCGTTTTCCACAAAACCAAATCGAGCTTCAGTTTTTTGTTTTGACCGGCTGCACAAATCTGGCTGTTCGTTGCCCGTGCACAGTACTTCGGTATCTTTTCAAGTGATCCGCTCTATTCGGTTTTTCTTTCTATCTTTTATGTTTAACATTACCATCCCGTCTTGAAGCATCACAACTCGATGCTGTGCCGATATGTAAATTTCGGTAAAATCACCGAACAGACTTGGTGATTTTACCGAAAAGCCTCTTTTAAATGAATGACGGTGCCGTTGTATATGTGCATAACCCGTTGCTATTAGTGCCTACACACCAATCTTTGGTTTTGGTATAATCATTGCGAGTCGATAGTTCAGGTCGGCCCGAATGGACCATAAAAGTTTATAAAAAACTATATTTCTATACCCAAGCTTACCATTGCCAGGTAAATGCCAACATGAAATTAGACCGGTTTGAGAGTGCAGATTGATGTAAAGTCTGTGAATAAGGAAAATGAAAAAGATGATTGCCCATAGTCTGCTGCGTCAAGGAAATAAGCAATAAATGCCTGGTAAAAGAGACACATCGTGGATGATTTACATAAAGAACTGAAAAGATGTAAATGTATAGATAGACGCTGTGGAAAAGACCGCAGAGTGGCGGTTACCGATATATTTACCGGCACGGAAAGGCGAAGTTGCGAAGACATGAAGCCGGAGAATAAAATCTCAATCAAGCATTTCCATGAAATTATATTATAAGGTTGAAAAAAATATACTATACCTTATATTAAGTATTAAGTACAAGGAACGTGGTTTCTGTTTAAACCTTACAGATAAAACTTTAACACACAACCTGTTTGAGGGGGGATTTTATAATGAACAAAAAATACGAAATTTTTACTCTTCTCATAATCGTTTCCTTTATGTTCTGCGCTTCCTGTTCAACAACGACAATGGGAACGGTTTGGGCGGATAAAAATTATCAAGGTGGAAAAATTAAAACGATTTTTGTCATCGGCGTCTCCAAGGATCCGACGGTAAGGAGAGTGTTTGAGGATGAATTCGTAGATCAGCTGAAATCCCTGGGCACGGATGCGGTCCCAAGTTATAGCCTGATTCCATCTGAAGAAATGATAGATAGGCCCACGGTTGAATCAAAAATGAAAGAAGTGGGAGCAGATGGTGTTATCGTTACGACCCTGGTTGATCGAAAGACGCAAAAGGTACAGAACACAACTAGTTATTATGATAGAGGATATTACGGACATTATAGCAGATCTTATAATGCTCAGTATGCTCGCCATCGAACCACTTCTTATGAATACGAAGTTTTCAACCTTGAAACCAATTTGTATGAAATCCGAAATCAGAAGATGATCTGGTCTAGTTTGTCGGATACACAGCTACCTTATTCCCAGCCGGGGACATTCAGTGAGGGCGCGGTGAACAAGGCGATAAAAGAATTAATTAAAAATATTGTTAAACGACTGTCTGAAAGTCAATTGATATAAACATTTCTGAACTCTTCAAAGGGTATCTGGATTGATGTCAATAACCACCCCTAAAAGGGGTGGCAAGATGGTGACCCTAAAAGGGCTTTTATAAAAATTTATTCACCGCAGAGCCGCAGAGAGCGCAGAGCTTTTGTTTTTTTTTGCTTTTCGCTGAGACGCCGAAAAGCAAAATGACTCAACCCTTCGGGTAATAAAATGCCCGTATTGGCACCTTGCAACCAGAGAATTGATGAATTTTGTCGTTTCCGCAGCGTAAGCTGCTTAGTGCTTTTCCATTGCCGTTTCTTAATCCCGTTTGATTTTACGGGGCCTCTCAACGGCAATGGAAAAATTATTATTCTCTGCGCCCTCTGTGTCTCAAGCGAAGCGGGCGGTGAATATAAACTCACATACCTGCATAGCAAAGCTAGGACCTTCAGCTTGGCTGAAGGTTTAATGGATCAATTAAATCTCCTCAAAATCAACGGTGCCTGTTCAAATGGATGTAGGAATTACCTCTTGGCATTCACACTTCTTTTGCCTCCCTCGAGGTCCGCTTAAATAATTCATCTGTCCCATATGTACGTCCGCGACAAAAACTGTACGAAATTTGTACGCATGCCAAGACATTGAAATAAATATAATTATTTTGATCTATGACGGCAAATGATTCCAGATTGTACAGTTGGAGAAGAATTGTCAATGCTTTTTCATCTTCTTAACGAGCACGTTTATCCCTGACTATTATAATATGTTGTGCAATATCAAAAAATAATGGAATTATTTTTCCTGTTCCATTTTGTTATGGTTGATTGTTTCATATATTATTTCAATTCTTTAGAAACATTTTGCGTCTATTATATGACGATAATTTTACAATCATGGCACAGCAATTGCTTAGTTAGTGTCCATCCATAAATGAGGATTTTTGTTCAAGATCAAGGCATGCGAAAAAAATAACCGCAGGCATATAGTTGATATTCCGAGGATTATTTTTTGAACATAACGCAGAGATTGGGCAAAAAGACCATCTATGGATGGAGACTAGTTAAGCGTATAAATTTGGCAACCTGGTTCTTCACCTTAGCCCCTTACCTGGATAGCAAATGTTTAGCCGGTAGGATCACAATTTCATTGGGGTTGTTTATCCAGGTCGTAATTGAAATGACACAATAATGGAGTCAAATTAGTATGGAAAAAGGAATTGTTGTCCTTGATGCAAATAAAAAACAATGTCAAGGGATATGCTCGTTTCTTGATGAGCTCGATTATCAGGCGACGCCAATGTATTCGGTTAATAATCTGTCTGAATTTATACGAGAAGGCCATTGCGGATTGCTCATTTTAGACCTTGATACCATAGAAGTGGATAAAAATTTATTTCGAAAGCTAAAAAGAACGAAACCATCTCTAAGCATCGTAGGGCTATCCAGCCGCTCTTTCCATCCCGAGTTACAAGAAGCTATGAGCAGCCACATCTACGCGTGTCTCAGCAAGCCTCTTGATGAGGAGGAACTAATATTTTGGGTTAAAAGTCTATTTTAGGCGGGTTAGGCCAACCGGGCTTATTTTAAACCGGCAATATGGATTTTCTTTATGACATTGTTACGTTATTAAGTATTATAATTGGAGTTAATTTGTAGGTATGCGAAAATATTTATGTCCCCATCGTCTAGTCAGGCCCAGGATATCCCGCCCTCAGCGGGGAGACAGAGGTTCAAATCCTCTTGGGGACGCCACATTGAGTGGGTCTAACCCGGCAAACGTCAAAATCTTTGCTTTCCTGGATTAATTTTAGTGACTCAAGGGCCTATGTGAAGACCGAAAATTTAGGCACTCACGAATGGGAGATATTGAAAAATCATGAACGGAAAAAATCATTTAATATTTTTTGAACCGTTTCAAAAATTTAAAATTACGATTGCGAATGGTATTCTAAAAATGGCTGAATTGGATTATCTAAAAAGTTCCTGGAAGTTTTTTAAATCGGTAAAGCTGTCTGTAATTCTTCTGCTCTCAATTGCAGCCACCTCTATTATAGGGACGCTTATTCCCCAAAACCAAAACCCTGAAAAATATTTAAACGCGTTCGGCGAGCCGCTTTACCGAATTTTTGATGTTTTTGACCTTTTTGATATGTATCATTCCTGGTGGTTTCAGCTTTTGATTATTGGATTGACCATCAATATTATCGTCTGTTCCATAGACCGATTGTCTGCCACCTGGAAGATCATATTCGTAAAAATTCCGCCATTTAATATTTCAAGATTTAAAAAACTTTCCAATAAAGAAGAATTTATCGACGAACGCACACCCAAACAGCTGCAAAAGACTTATGAATCCTTTATCTCCAAGTCTTTTGGATATTACAGGGTCGAAGAAGTCGACAAGGGATTTTGTATTTTCGCCGAAAAATGGCGCTGGACGCGCCTGGGTGTTTACAAGGTCCACCTGAGTGTTCTGCTTTTGTTGGTTGGCGCCTTAATCGGTTCTATTTTCGGTTTTGATGGGTATGTCAATATCCCGGAAGGGGAAGCGGTAAGCAGTATCAGGTTAAGAAATGGAGCCCAGATTCAGAATCTGGATTTTAACATTCGCTGCGACGACTTTAATGTAAGTTTTTACGATTCGGGCGCTCCAAAAGAGTTCCGCTCAAAGCTTTCAATTCTAGAAGCTGGAAAACCTGTTTTGCAAAAGGATATCGTCGTAAATGATCCGCTTCAATATAAGGGGATCAATTTTTTCCAGTCCAGCTATGGTCCCTTACCTCCCAAGGAATTAACGTTGAGCTTTAAAAATGTGAAAACAGGAAAAATTTACAGTCAAAACACGACCATCGGTCAGGAAATCGAACTCCCGGAAGATATGGGAAAATTTGTTGTCAAAGATTATCGGAAATCCGTTGATTTCAGAGGCCAAAATGTCGGAGAAGCTTTTCTCGGTACGCTCACCCCCAAAGATGGAAATTCTGTTTTTGTTTTACTTCCCGCGCGTTTTCCGAGTTTTGACGGCATGAGGAAAGGTGATATCATTTTTTCCGTAGCCGGATACAACCAGCGTTACTATACCGGCCTTCAAGTGACGAATGACCCTGGTGTCTGGGTTGTTTATGCAGGGTTTATAATGATGATCGTCGGGTGTTTCATAACCTTTTTCATGTCCCATCAACGTCTTTGCGTTGAAGTGACAAAAAAAGGGGAAAAAAGCGTGGTCATGGTTGCAGGCACTGCCAACAAAAATAAATTGGGGATGCAAAACAAGATCAAGAAAATTTCGCAAAAGCTGATCGATTTGGAGAAAACCTCCACGGCCGATGCCTAAGAAATAAAAGGAAAGATAATGAACAGTTCATACGTGTTGTCAATTGTAACATTTATTTACGGTCTGGCTGCTTGTTTCTATATTGCTTCCTGGATATTCAGGAAACTTTTACCGGCCAGGCTGGCCACATGGACGGCCATTTTAGCGGTTATCGGCAATACGATCGGTATTGTCATGCGATGGGTGGAGTCTTACCGCCTTGGTATCGGTCATGCCCCACTCTCAAACCTCTATGAGTCCCTGATCTTTTTTTCGTGGACCATTGCCGTTGTTTATCTGGTTATTGAAAAAAGATACCAAAACCGCATCATCGGTGCATTTACGACGCCGCTTTCTTTTCTGGCAATGGCGTATGCCTCGATGTCCCCAAATATCAGTGATCGAATCCAGCCGCTTCTTCCGGCACTAAAAAGCAACTGGCTGATTGCCCATGTTATGACGTGTTTTATCGGGTACGCTGCCTTTGCCATCGCTTTTGGCATCAGCTGGATGTATCTTTTAAAACAAAGAGATACGGTGGGTAAAAGCGGTCTGCTTGCACATTTCCCGCTGCCCAGAATCCTGGAAGAACTGAACCATCAATTGGTGATGTTTGGGTTCTTATTTCTGACAACCGGGATAATCACCGGAGCCGTCTGGGCCAATTCAGCCTGGGGGCGTTACTGGGGGTGGGATCCCAAAGAAACCTGGTCGCTGATCACCTGGTTTATCTATGCAACGTTGCTGCACGCCAGGATGATGAGAGGTTGGGGTGGCAAACGCATTGCCTATATGTCCATCATTGGTTTTGCGGCGGTTCTCTTTACATATTTCGGCGTTAATTACCTGCCCGGACTGCATAGTTACGGCGCAGTTTAACCAGATTCTCGACAAACAGTATTTTAACCGTTTTAAATGAAAGGTAAATAATCACTTTGAATAACATATCTACAGAAGAAAACCATATACTTTTTCCTTTGAAATTTTTGTGTTTTTTTGTGGTCTTGATGCTGGTTTTATCTGCGCCGGCCACAGCAGCTCAAAAGATCGTCGCCAAGGTAAACGACACTGCCCTGACAGAAGCCGATCTTCAAGATGCCCTGAATGAAATCATGCCTGCCGGGAGGTTTCACAAAGGGTTCTCCTCTGAAAAAAGAATGTCTTATAGACCCCAGGCCCTTGAAAGAATGATCGAGAAAGAACTTTTTTATCAGGAAGCCGTTAAAAGAAAGTTGGCCATAGACGAAGCGCTAATAGAAAAGGAAAGAGAAAAGACTATAAAACGACTCGGCGGTAAAGAAAATTATACGGCGGCCTTAAAAAGAGCGGGTTTTAGCGATGAGCAGTACCAATCGAATCTAAGGAGAAAACAACTAGTTGAGGAGATAATCGACGTTGAGGTTAAAGACAAGGCCAGGGCATCCGACAAAGACGTTAAATCCTATTACGAAAAAAACAAAAAAAGATACATGCGGCCCGAGGCCAGGAAAATAACGCAAATTCTGATAAAAGTAGCACCGACTGCAACAGTCGAGGAGAGAAAACTGAAAAAGGATAGGGCTCAGAAGGTTATTGACGAGATCAAGACCGGTAAGGACATGTCGGTAATTGCATGGGACTATTCGGACGGGCCATATCGGGTCAAGGGCGGAAATCTCGGCCTTGTCCACAAAGGCCGGCTTGACCCAGATCTCGAAAAGGAAGTATTTCAACTTGAGCCAAACCAACTAAGCAATATCATAGAGACAAGATACGGCTATCATGTCGTCAGGGTTGAAGAGATTAAGGCCTCTGAACAGTTGGGCCTGGAAGATGTTTCGAAAAAAATAAAAAAAGAGTTGACGGAGAAAAAAGAGAAGCGGTTAAGGGAAGCTTTAGTAGAAAAACTCAGGTCGCAAGCCCAAATAGAGATATACTGATATTTTAATCAGCAACCTTCATTCCTTCAGTAAAGCCAGTTCCCTCAATTAGTATAAACGAGTTTCTACTTTATTTTGTGTTAAAATATGGCCTTAACTGTATATTACGCTCTCTATTCTCGACAAAATGTAACGACATACTTTGAGTAATGAAATGATCGAACAAGACCCTAAAATTGAAGTGTCAATCATAATGCCCTGTTTGAACGAAGCTGAAACTCTTGAGGCTTGTATCAAAAAAGCGGGAAAATCCATAGAAAAGTATAATCTCAATGCCGAGATTGTTATTGCCGACAACGGCAGTGACGACGGTTCACAATTTATCGCTAAAAATAACGGTGTTCGGATCGTTTACGTGCACCGCAAAGGGTACGGATCGGCGTTACTCGAAGGGATTGGGGCCGCAAAAGGTAAATACATTATTATGGGAGATGCTGACGACAGTTATGATTTTTCAAACATATACCCCTTTGTTGAAAAGCTGCGCGAAGGTTTCGATCTGGTCATGGGGTGCCGCCTGCCCCGGGGGGGCGGAGAGATCATGCCCGGTGCCATGCCTTTGAAACACCGATATCTCGGCAATCCGGCGCTTTCATTTATCGGCAAGTTTTTTTTCAGGTCACCTATAACCGACTTCCACTGTGGGCTCCGGGGCTTTACAAAAGACGCATTTATCCAAATGGACCTGCATACGACCGGTATGGAATTCGCTTCTGAAATGGTCATTAAAGCGACGTTGTTAAAAATGAGAGTTGCCGAGGTGCCGATAACGCTCTATAAAGACGGCCGGTCCAGGCCGCCTCACCTGAGAAGCTGGCGTGACGGTTGGCGACATTTAAGGTTTATGCTCATGTACTGCCCAAGATGGCTTTTCCTCTACCCTGGGATGCTGCTTTTTGTGTTGGGGGCCATAATGTTTCTGATACTGATGAACGGCGCGGTTACCATCGGGCGTGTCGGTTTTGAATCGAACAGTCTCTTGGTTGCCGGCATGTCGATTCTGGTGGGTTTTCAGCTGACATCGTTTTATTTGTTTACCAAGGTTTTTGCTGTCACAGAGGGGTTTCTTCCCAAAGATGAGAAGATAGAGCGCTTTACGTCGATGTTTTCTCTCGAGCTTGGTGTGATTGCCGGTGCGATATTTGTAATTCTCGGCGCTTTTTTTCTCGGAAGCGCATTGATGGTCTGGCAGCAATCCGGTTTTGGAGAACTTTCGCATACGCTCAAAATAAAAAAAGTCATACCCGCCATAACATTCATGCTGATAGGCCTCCAGATTGTTTTGTCAAGTTTTTTCCTCAGCATCCTGGGTCTGCGCAGAAAGTAACCCGGATGCGCTCCGTTCAGCCATAATGTTTCTTTTGTATTTGTGCAAAATGCGTATGTGATATATAGCATAAGATACCCGCACAAATAATCTGAATGGCCCTTTGGGCGATCCAGATTAAACTGTGTTTTGCCTGTTGATCGTTTTAAGATTCAAAATTTTAGGTGGATTATACAGTACGGATAGTTTGCCGTTGAATTTCGAAATTGAATCTATAAAAAAAATAAAAATTATAAATATTGTGGGCTCAAGTCCCAACTTTATGAAAATCGCCCCGATAATGATAGAAATGATAAAATACCCGGAGGCTTTTGAAGTCATCCTGCTTCATACGGACCGCATTATGACAAAACCATGTCAAAATCATTTTTCGATGATTTGGGAATTCCGAAACCAGACATAAATCTCGGTATTAGTTCGGATGGCAAGTGTTCCCAGCAGGAACTTGCTCAGCGTTCCGGGAGTACACTTTCCTATCTAGACGTCTAGTCAAAAGGGCTGATCCGCGAGGAGTGTTTTCGGTAAGAGACATGCCGGCTGACGTCTCTGGAATAATCTAACTCCTGACGGAATTGCCGAAAAGGCAAAGATGACCTTGGAATACATGAAGTGGTCCTTGGCCAAATATAGGGATATCCGTGAGCGGGCCCATGACCTGTGTGAACGCCTAAAGCAGGAGAATAAATTAAACATTTTTTATCTGTGGGATATCCGACGCCGCTGAAATTTTTTACATGGCACCATCAGCGCCGGTTTAAACGAGGTCGCCGTGCTTGACGATACCAAAGCCGGTAACAAATGGCTCCATTTCCCTGTTCAGAACGTTGAGGCGCTAATCAATGAGATCGCTTGTGATTTTATCATAATCGGCGACATTGATAATTGTTATGAACTGATGCTGCAATTGTCGGATTTATCCATTTCAGACGAGAATTTCCAGGTTTGTACCGTTCAACGCATTAAAGCGGTAACCGTTATACAGGTGGTAGACTAAGCATGGATCATTCACTCCTTAAGTATGTCCCCGGTTTTATTCGTAATAAATTGGAAGGGCGAGAAGTCCTTCAAAAGACTATTGCAAATACAGGCTGGCTTTTTACCGACCATGTCCTGCGCATGGGTGTAGGCTTTTTTGTAATAATATGGGTTGCGCGTTATCTGGGTCCGGAGCAGTTCGGTATTTATAACTATGCTATTGCATTCGTGGCACTATTTTCCGCCATAGCTACTCTGGGTCTGGAGAATATTGTCGTGCGTAATATTGTGGAAGATCCTGAATCTGCCAACGAAATCCTCGGTACGGCATTCATACTTAAGATCATTGGGGGTGTTTTGGCCCTATGTTTAACAATAGGAATCATTTTTATTGTACGCCCTGAAGATAATCTCACACGCTGGATGGTCGGAATTATTGCATTCGGCATGCTTTTCCAAGCTTTTGATGCAATTGATTTTTGGTTTCAGTCACAGGTCCTTTCAAAATATACAGTTTATGCAAAGAACACCTCCTTTCTAATTGCAAGCATTTTAAAAATGGGGTTGATTTTGTTGCATGCACCCTTGATTGCCTTTGCATGGATAGTGCTTGCAGAGTTTGCAATGGGAGCAATAGGCATGGTGATTGTTTATCGTATAAATGGACTATACATGCTTGATTTCAAAGTTGGTTTTAGACAGACCAGGGAACTGTTGAAGGATAGCTGGCCATTGATTTTTTCAGGTGTCTTTGTCCTGGTAAATATGCAAATAGACAAAGTTATGATAGGAGAAATATCAGGGGATATTGAAGTCGGTATATATTCAGCTGCATCAAGGTTGTCAGAGTTATGGTACTTTATTCCTGTTGTGGTAGGAGCATCTGTCGCACCCGTATTGGTAAGAGAAAAGAGCAGGATTGACTCCGTCTATCACATTCAACTTCAAAAAACTTATAGTTTCATGACGATGATTGCACTTTTCTGTACAATACCAATTACCTTTTTTTCAAAAAGCATTATTTATATTATTTTCGGAACCGATTATTCTGCCGCATCGCACATTTTATCCGTTCATATTTGGTCTGCTATCTTTGTTTTCCATGTTTCAATACGCAGCAAAGCGCTCATCATAGAAGGGCTTCAAAATTTTATTGCTGTTTATGCGTTTTTTACAATGACATCTAATGTAATTTTTAATCTTTTCCTTATTCCAAATCATGGGGGAATTGGCGCTGCATATGCATCATTATTGTCCTGGATGTTATCTGTTCTTTTTATGCCCTGCTTTTCACGCAAAACGATTAAATCTGTCCAGATGTTTTTTAAATCATTTAACTTGTTCTTTCTGAAAGCTTCCTGAAATGGAAAACAAAATTCCCATAGATGAAGTAAAATTTTCAATGGAATCAATAGGCGATGAGGTCGGAAAAATTTTTTTCTGGCGGAACCGCATCTTTAGAGCAATAAGATCTGATGCGGTTGATATTGTAAAAGATATTTTTTCCAGCGGAATGCTTAACGAACTTGTAGACAGGAATTTTTTCCCAAAGTCATGGATAACAGACTTTCAGTTAGACAACTATGCCATGGTTATAGAACATGAAAAAATTCATCCTGTGGTTTATCCACATGAATGGACTTTTTCAATGTTGAAGGATGCTGCCTTAACCGTGTTGAAGGTTAATTTAATTGCGAGAAAGTATAATTTTCAAACAAAAGACTGCCATGGATATAATTTGTTGTTTGACGGTCCTCAAATTAAATTCGTTGATCTAGGAAGTTTTACGAAAACAGATAACTCTGAAGGGTGGATTGCATATGAACAATTCAAAAGATCTTACTACTATCCATTGCTAATTTGGAGCAGTGGAGACGATTATATTGCCAGAAGAATGCTGCTTGGTCATGAAAAAATGCCGCTTTACAGTTATTTATTATATAAACACCCTTTTTTCAGACTGTTAAATTTAGATTCATTGGAAAAAATAACAGTAAGTTATTTTAGATATAGGCGCATATCAGTGCTTTCATCTATGGATATAAAATATAAAATTCCAGGCCTTTGGGGAAACCTTATCCTATATTTAAAAAATAAAAAATTATTACCGTTTCAGTCGGTAAATTTTTTATCAATGATAAATAAAATAAAAAATATTTCCAGTAAGAAACGCAACACCACTTGGGGTTCTTACCATAACAGCTATTTTGATAAAGAAGGCAACTTAAAATCAAACCCAAGATTTGATCTTATTATTAGAATTATAAGGGATCTTGAAATTAAATCTGTAGTAGAGCTTGGGGGCAATCAAGGGGTTTTATCTAGACTTCTGCTTGAACAAACTAATATAGAATCTTCAATTTGCACGGATTCTGATGACTCCGCTGTGGAGATATGTTATCTAAATTCAAAAAAATACAAAAAGTTGACTGTTGCAAATTTAGATTTCATTGGGCCGTTAGTTCAAGCTCGAAATGAATCACCCGCTAAAAGGTTCAAGTCTGATGCAGTGTTGGCATTAGCAGTTACCCATCATTTAATTTTAACTCAAGGCATCTCAATAGATGATATTTTTCAGACCATATCAAGTTATACAAAAAAATATGTTTTCATAGAATTTATGCCAATAGGGCTTTGGAATGGTAAAAGTGCTCCTCCGGTACCATCATGGTATACTCGTGATTGGTTTAGAAATTCATTCAAAAATATTTTTACTATTATCTTAGAGGAGAAAATTGAAAAAAATAGAGTTCTTTTTGTAGGAAAGATAAAATAAATAACTGTTGAAACTTGTCCCAAATTTCCGTTTAAAAATTAATGGTTACGGTTTTCAAGCAATTATTCTTGGTTTTAATACGAAATGGTTTACGGCCTCAGCCGCTTAGTAATGAAATCTGAATATCAAGTTCAATATGATAATCTTTTTCTAAGTGGTTTTGAAAAAAAATACCTGGAGGAGAGCATGAAAACATTATGACAACGAAATTCAG
>Ga0224502_10000035_pt1 | contig 38019 bp, 73 predicted proteins | sample SF_Oct11_sed_USG_5_FD_169104 | JGI IMG/M metagenome (GOLD analysis project Ga0224502, IMG submission 169104) | Sediment microbial communities from San Francisco Bay, California, United States - SF_Oct11_sed_USGS_13 | ecosystem: Environmental > Aquatic > Marine > Sediment | place: USA... | reverse complement strand
TTTTAAATAATGCGCCCAACACAGGCTTGCCTTTTAATGTTTTCCCTGTTGGAATATCTTCATTTATATCCCAGTCTTTATGTTTTATCATGCTACCTTCAACCCTTTAAATATTATCCTATCACCTAGAAAATCAAGATTCTTACTTGTTATTAAATACTTCTCATCTGTTATTCCAGCCCCACCACTTCCAGGGGCTTCAAGTGTTGTCACGTTTGCCATGTCTCCTGCCTCATATGCGATATCTTTAGCATCACAAGTGATAGTCACCGTTGCAGGCATATTGTCAAACTGTGCTAATATTTTAGTCTCCAAGTCTGATATCTGGGAGGCTTGTGCAGCCAGAGTCCATTTATCTTTAAGTATATATGGCCTTATTTCTTGGAACTCTGTTTGGCTCGTTGTGTCATCTCCTCCATCATAACTATCAAAATTCTCCTCTTTGTCTCCCAGCGTGTCCCAGTCATAATATAATGAAGTCCTGTTTATCAGGTCTTTAGAGTTAGCCTGCCATTTTATCCCCATAGTATTATCGTCTGTAAAGGAAACTACTGCGGCCTCTGTGCTATCAAATTGCTTAATGCCTATTTTACCATCTCCCCTAGGGAGAAAGAAGGCAAATAAGAGGACTCTAAGCTCTTCTACTAGCTTCTTCGCGTCTTCTGTCTTACCTGTGATCGTTCTGGTCACATTATAAGCCGATGTTGCCGCTTTTACCGTAGCGAAAGAATCAAGCAATAAGCCCGAATCCCTCACGTTGATATCATTCTGAAATATGTCAAGCATAACGTCAGTATGGTGGGTATTTGTCCATGTTCTATCATCTCCTACAGTCTCCCACTTAGACGGAACGGGGAGTTTCCACTCTTTCGACAAGTCTTTAAGTGTCAGATTTAAGACATTATCATTTACCCGCCAATCATCAATTGCCCCGGTGAAATAATGAATATAATCCGCTTCGGTGAATCCATCATATTTAAAGCCCAATTTTACCTGTACTATTTTATTATATAGAGTATCACTGTAAACCCAGTCACTAACAGCATCAGTCAATTGTATGTCAACTGATATCTGGCCGATGGATGCAGGCTTGAAAAAGTCTACCTTTGAGGTGAGGGAACTTACCGAATCAACAAGAGGCTCATATCCTAAATCGGGTATACGGTTAAATCGCCTGTATGTTGTGTAGTCTGCTTTTATTGATTGCAGTATAGGTGTTTCATCTCTTGCCGTGTTTGCTGTTAATGTTGCCGTTACCCTCCAGTATCGTGCAAGGACTGTGATTGCCTGTCCGTCTACTATTGCCCCGATAGAAACCTCTTCCCCTCCCCATGCGCCTGTAGTTGAATATTCTGCGGCATATGTTAATGTAGCGCCAGTTGGCACAATGTCTTCAATCACCCACTCGCCCACTGCCGTTGGCACTTCTCCCAGGTCAATATTATCTGTTGTAATATTGCCTGTAGCATAATATGGATATCCGAAAGAAATCCCCCTGACACTAATTGCGCTAGCATCAAAAACAGAAGTCGCAAATGATGATATCAACGTCCCATCAGTTTCCACATTATAAATTTTATCTGTTGCCGATGAATCGCATATCCATAGAGTGCCATCCGCAGCATAATCAATTCCAACAGGGATGCTCGGTGTTGAATCATAAACGGAAGATGCAAATGACGATATCAACGTCCCATCCTTTTCGGTATTATAAATTTTATCAATACCTATATCAGTTATCCATAAAGTATCATTAGCACCTTCTGAAATTCCGGAAGGATCTGCCGCACTACCATCATAAACAGAAGATGCAAAAGATGATATTAATGTGCCATCAGTTTCGCAATTATAAATCTTTGAAGTTGTTTTATCAGTTATCCATAAAGTATCATTAGCCCCATATTCAATACATTGAACCAAAGTAATACTAGCATCAATGACAGAGTAGGCAAATTCACTAATCCATGTGCCATCGGTTTCGACATTGTATATTTTATCTGTAGCAACATCTACTACCCATAATGTTCCATCGGGGGCATGCGCTACGCCATAGGGATCCGTTGCACTAGCATCAAAGACAGAAGAGGCAAACTCACTAATCCATGTGCCATCTTGCTTAATATTGTAAAACTTATTTGTGACACTATCCACCACCCACAAATTATCTGGATAATACGCTAATATTACATCGCCAGCATCAGGAGTAGGAGAAGTATAATCAACGTTACTCTCGGCGGTATTATTCCCCCAATCAGTCTCTGTATATTTTTCCGCAAATAAGGTTTCATCCTCAACCATTACAAGAACATCACGCTCTTTTTCTGGTTGATTATTTGCTTCTTGGAATATGGGGGAGAGAGAAATCATTAATTAACTTTTACGACCTCCTGCTTTTGCGCTTGCTCAATATTTCTCTCGGTTTTAATATCCTTATACAACATTGCGCTTACTGCTAAACTAAATAACATAAAAAAACTAACTAATTCTCTCATCTTCATCTTGCAACCCTACCTTTAAAAGTTAAAGAAACCTCTCGCCTATTTGCAGTGATAAAAGGCCCCCTGAATTTCGGGTCTGGATAAACCAAATATATGTCAAGAGGATGATTATCAATCTCCCATGCAATGAATAATAAATTAAGGCCATGATTCTCCCACCAATAACGCAAAGCCGTCCAGAGCGTCCCGCCATCGTCAGCACGTTTAAACTTTAAATTAATTGAACGCTCTATGAACTTGTTATTAATGGCAAGTAGATATCCCGTAGAACTAACATTCACTCTTGCCTTGTTACTCTCCGCGCTTGGATCGAATAAAGCCGGATAGTCCCACTCTGCCCGATCTCCCCAGTATGCAAGCCCCATAAATGGTAAGGCTGTCAGTCCTGTTAATTGTATTCTCCAATACCTTTTATCTTGAGTCGTGAACTCTTTAAGGAAAGGGAAATTATCAGCCGGTGAAAAACTAACGGCATCATTAATATCAGCCGCGAAGTTATCAGTTGAATATTGAAGCTTAAAAGTTGCCCCCGATAGATTATGATTAGCAACGCCTACATAATCAGCCGATACTGTATTACCTACCCCTGCATCGAAAGTAATAGTATGCGTTCCCGTGCCCACCCCTTTCCACAAACTCCCTTCTGTAAATATCAAGAGATTATCGACGCTATATCCCGTAGTAGTCGCAGATGCCACAAGGCCGGTTAACTCATGCTTATAATATGCCTTTACTTTAGCCATAAACCACACCTTCAAGGAATACATCCCTATTAAATAGCCTGTCAAAGGCTGGTTTTATCCTATTCTCAATCATATCATCCCAGTCAGGCTCAAACATAGGGGAGTTGATATTGATTGTTAAATTAACCTCTCCGCCCCCGCCACCACCAGCCAAAGCAGGGGCAGCTTGCCTTACCGCTTCAGATGTTCCAGAGTCTAAAACCATTTCATTTCTTTTGAGTAGAAAAGTTCCCTCTGAAGGGTTACGGTCAAGGCCAGAGTGCGCTTGTGAGTATTTCTGACTCTTAATAGAACTTATCCTTGATAAACCTGCTGCTATTGCTGCCGCTGCCGCGATTGCTCCCAAAACTGAGCCGACAATAGGGATAGATGACAGAGAGGTAAACGCTTGTTGCGCCCCTTGATATGTACTGATTAAAGTCTGAGCAACTGCAAGCTTTTTGCCTGCCTCAAATTGAGACTTATTACCCTGCATTAACAGGCTTGATGTAGCTCCCAGTAAGTCAGCCGTTACACCTAGTTTTTGATCTGCAACAAATTTCTCTTGCTGTAGTTTCTGCTTTAATGCATTAGCTTCAATAGTTGTAAGCTTGTCTTGATGAATAGCCTCGGCATCTGCCCTTGCCTGCCTCTGCATTTCAAGCACTTCATCAACTGTTGCGCCATTCTCTATAAGCCTTTCAAGGTCAAGATTGAATTGCTCATTCTCGCGCTCATACCTTAATACTTCCCTTTCTTCCTCGCCTAATTGAAACTGTTCTGCCATCTGGCGAAGCTTCATATACTTAGCGGCTTGTGCGTCAATCTCGGCTTGTATAGAGGGATCTTCTTTTTTGGCTGTTGCTGCTGCCTCTGTCGCTACTGGCTCGGCTATCGCCTTTTTTGCGGCCTTAACATCTTCAGCTATGCTGGTAGCTATGTTAACTGCTGCCGGTGGAGTGTTCCAATTATCAACTAAGTTACCCAGTTCTGCATTAGCATCTACTAAGGCAAGTCTTGAATCATTAGCCCATTTCTCCAGAGTATCAGAAGGCTCAACATCAAACCCTAGCCATTCAGCGACATCTGACGCTGCCTGCTGTAATTCATCAAATCCAGTAAGCAATGCAGATATAAAGCCAAGTCCAGCCACCTCTGCAATTTGAAAAGCCATTGCAAAGTTCTTGCCTATGTATGACACAACTGGTAAAAGCTCCTGTATTGCACTTGTAGCAGTCTGCAAAGTAAACCTAATGACAGGTGCTAGCTCTTCTCCAAACTCTATAGCGGCTGCCTCTACTGCCGATGTAAGGGCTGCCATATCTCCAGTCATATTATCAGTCTTTGTTGCCGCCTGATCGTATGCTGTATTCGTGTCGGTAAGTTTTTGAGTTAATACCCCAACGCTATCAGCTTGACTTATTAAGGTCTTTGCAGCCGTTACACTCTCAAGGCCAAAAAGCTTGGTCAATTCTGTTGTGTCAAGGTTGGCTGTCTGTAGGTTTTTAAGTGCTGCTTCAAGCCCCACTACTGCCGGATTAAAACCGTCTTCAGTTTGATTCTGGAGTTTAAGTATTACATTTCTTAAATTAGTACCAGCTTGACCACCCTTAATAGCAACGGTAGATAGTGTTTGTATAGCTGCGTTAGTGGCTTCAAAGGATATGCCAGCATCATTAGCAACCGTTCCAGTTTCTTTTAACGCTGCCGCTGTCTCCCTTATTTCAGATGCGCCCTCTTTGGCTCCGGCTGCCAGGACATTAATAAACCTACCGGCCTGATCTGCCCCTGCTGCAAATTGATTGAGAGATGAACCAAGAGTATTAGCTGCTTCTGGAAGGGTAGAGCCTGCCGCCTCTGATAGAGTTAAGGCTTCTTTTGTTACCGAGGCCAAAGCCGCTGCATTTTCCAAGAGGTCAGGCTTTGCGCTCGCCATAAGCTTCATGGCTTCGGCTGCTTCGGATGCGGACTTAGTAGTTGTTGCCCCCATCTCTTTTGCTTTGTCAGATAGGAACTCTAAATCTTTACCGCTTGCGCCCGTAATAGCTGAAAGGTCTGATATTGCACTTTGGAATTTAGCAGTAATAGCAATAGAGCCTTTAAGGGCTAAACCTACCGCCCCTGCTGCCGCTGTAACAGATGCAAATTTCAGGAAGGATGCAGTAGCACTTTTTGTCTTGCCTTCTACACCATTGAGGCCACCTGTAGCCTCTTGCAAGGCTGCCTTTAATCCGCTTGCATCACCTTCAAGAACAAGTTTTATCTTATCTGCCACTGACTATGCTCCTGATTAGGTTAAGGTATTCCATTATTAAGTATGGTTGCTCTAATCTCCCACCGCCATAAGGAAGTATTCTGTCATTCACAAACCATGTATATGCGTCAAATACTTGATGATATTCGTGTAGATAAACTACTGGACAGGCTTCATCAACAATCCCCTCTATCTTTTCCCAAGGGTCTTTTTCTATACAGCCGCCCGAAGGCATTGCCCCCCTATCAGAGCGAGGACATCTTTTACAACTTACCCCTTCTTTGAACGCGATGGACGCGAAGATGATTTTTTTTTAGTCTCACCCTCTAACAAAAGGCTTGTTACAAGGTCAAAAATAATGTTAAGAGTTTCCACCGTATCCATATCTGATATGTCGGCACAATTAGCAACCTGCAAAGAATCAAATAATTCTCCCCCTATTTCCAGCCTGCTTATCATTTCCCTAAGTGTATAGAAAACGCACTCCATCTTTATACGGACAAGTCTAGCCGTATCATTCGCCTTTATAGCGTTCTGCATGTCCACTTGATACCCAAGCAAGGCCGCTTGGTTTAATGGCTGCACAGGCTTAAATATGACCTTTACATTATCTTTCTCTGATGATATTTCCTTGCTTTCTAAAAACTTCATTTTAATCCTTTCTGCCTTTCGGCTATTAAGATGCTATGTTCATTAAGAATTGATCATCACCAACTGACTCATAAAGATTATATGCAAGGTCTTTTATGTCTCTTGTGCCTCTTTCAGCATCACTAATCGAAGTCCTTCTAGCTACTGGAGCCGTAAAGACAAGCTTATTACCTACCCCACCATCCAGCGTAGCCGAGAAAGAAACATCTGTACCGGCTGCCAGGGCTGCAAGTTCTGCCGCTGTATTTATACTATCCTTTGTAAATGTGATAGTAGGCGCTCTGTCTGACACCTCAAAACTATGATCTCCGGTAACATAATGCTCTTCAATATTGTTTCCGCAATCAAACTCAAAAGAACCAACCTTTATAACCGCCCCATCATTAAAAATATCGGCAGTCTCAAATACTATTGGGCTTCCTACGTCTGAGAATGTACAAGCTGGAACTGCCACAACTGTAGGGGCAAGATAAGGCGCTGATATTGTCGCTGTCCCTATTACATACTCGCCAATCGTTGCAGATAGCGTAAGGTTTCCAACTGCTCCAACAAAGTTATACCTAAGTCCATCTTTAAAGGCATAGAAAGTACTTGTCTTTGCTGCGGCTGGTATAGTTGATGGCGCATACTCTACATCTACCCCTGCATCAAGCGTTTCAGTCATGGCACAACATTGGAATATAGGTGAGAGTTCTGGAGCCGTACCAAGCGCACCGGAAAACCTAAGTTTAAACTCAACTTCAAGAGTCATCATCTTCTTGCCTATGTCATGTGCCAAATTACCAGCTGTTTTCTTAACAACCGCATTGTCAAGTACTGTCATATCTGTGGCAATATTAAGGCTATTTATCCTTATAACATCCGTACCGGTTGGCACTTGGTCTGTCCCTGATACTGCCTCGACTGCGCCAAATAGCGCCCTATCATATATATCAGCCATTTTTCTTAGCCTCCCTGTCTATCCTTCTTGTAAAGTTTATATTCTTAACAGGTTGCCGCCTTGGTGCGTCTTTTTTTGTAACCGGCTTCCTTTTATTCATCGCTATCTTAGCTTCAAGGTCAGCTATAGTCTCATTTGCATCAAGCTCTATACCTAATTTTTCAGCTTCTTTTTTTAATTTATCTAGTTTAGAGTCCATCTGTTACTACCCCCTCATATTGTATTCTTAAAGGCCTTGCGAATCTTCCTATTGATCCCACTATTTCTTTGTCAGTCAATGGAATTATCTGAGAACTAAAAGCCTTCCCGTTTAGCTTTCTATTGCTACCCAAAAGGGCTTTAATCTTTCTATCAAACTCTATCATCTCACTAGATAGATTCTTTTCAGCCTGTACTTGACAAAGAAGGGTAACGGTGAACTCGACATCAGCAACATCACTTGATGTGTATCTAATGTCATCCTCTGCCCCCTCATCACCTATCATAACTACGGTTTTAGCTGTATCTGGGATTTCCTCCACTGAGAGAAAGTTTCTATCTACTAAATCGGCAAGATTTGAGGATTCAATGATGCTATATAATTCCACCATGATAGTTTCCTTATCCATCTATCCTCTCTTCCATCTCTTAGCAATAAAAGGTTGTGCGTCTGTATCTTCAAAAACTGTATCTTCATCAAAATCATAAATAGGCATCTCTTGAATAATCAGCCATTCTTCTTCAAACATCTTTTGAAAATATGCCGCTTTCTTGGCCCATTTTCCATCTTCACCGTTTTGATAACTCTCTAAAGATGGACATACATACCAACCAAGAGCGCGATAAACTGTTAACTTTACCAAGGCTGTAGTATCAAGGTTAGCCTCGTCGAAATTAGTTATCGACCTTGGAGGCCAGTATTCATATTTGATCTTATGCAGCACATCCCTTGTAGCAGTAGTCAACTCATCAACAAGCGAATTGCTCGGCAATGGGTTAATCTCTATAACGTCATAAACGTCTGAATCAAGGGCATAATTAGCCATTACTTGCTATCCTTTGGCTTTGGGCCTCTCTTGGCAGGCTCCGAATTAAATAGTTCATGCTTCTTAGGGTCAAAATCTTCTTTGTTGATAATCACAGGGCCGTCCTGCCCTTTAACCTGTACTGTTTCGCACGTTCCCATATTTAACCTCCATTTTTAAAAAGGGGCCAGCCGAAGCCAGCCCCTCAATTGTTAACCTAGTATGATTGATGAATGTCTTGGAGCGATTTCCTTAACGCCCCAAGCTATACCGACCTCATACTTGACTCGCTTGTATTGCTTATACATAGCGACCTGAAAGGCAAGGCCGCTTATTGGGTCTTGTATGGTCATAACATCATCAGCCATATCTCCCTCTTCAGGCATAGCAGGCGCACGAGTAGCTAGTACTATCGCGTTTCTGTCAAAGGCCATATTAGCAGTGTAGTTTCCGCCAACCGTTAAGGCCGTAGCACTTGCAGGTATAGCCACTTTAAGCCCAGGCTCTTGAAGAACTATAGCACCTGGAACCGCCACCCCTGTCTTAACTATATACTTATTGGTATCACCAGCAAAAGTAACTGTGTCACCGGCAACTACTGTACCAGAACCAGTGATAAGCGTTATTGAGGTAGCCCCAATTGCATAACCAGCGGTATCAGATGTGTATGCCGTACCAGTTCCCTTAGTATGAGATTTGACTTGCCCAGAAGATCTTAGAGCAAATCCTTGTACTCTATCAACTATACCATCTCTAAGCATCCTTTCTGTACCTGCCTCATTTACATGAAAAAGGCCAGATTGTTTTGCCCTAAGATTAGCCATTGCAGTAGTACCAAGCACACACTGTAGGTCAGTTAAGGGAGAGCCATTACTTTCAAGTATTTCTCTGGCAAAGGCAAGATCACTGAAATCATTAGCAGTGCCGAACGGGGGCGTTCCAGCCGTTCCATAAGCCCTTGAAGCACCAGCAGCATACAGTCCAGCAAGATCACCCTCCATCTCATTAACAAGTACCCTCATAGCCTGAGCGAATCTATCAGCTTGTACTTTATTATACAGGCCTGTAGGACTTACAGATAATTGCTCTTCACCTGTCCACCTAACTGGCGCATATCTTGATTTGGTTATTTTAACGTCGATATTATCAGGAGCCATATCACCATCGTCAGGAGCGGCTGCCCCTGCTGTGATATCGCCTGCTGTAATTGCTCCAACGATAGGAACCTTTACGGCTTGATTGACTGCGGCCCCATCTGTAGTAGAGTCACGGTTTACTGCACCGACAAAGCCTACCATTTCACGAGAAACGGTATCAAGTCCGGCATATAGATCTGGGATTAAGTTCGTTAGTGTATTAGGCATTAGAAAAACCTCCTTAAATTGTTTATGAAGTAGATGTTAGCATGGAGCTATACATCAGGCATCACGCCCAACCTAAGGAGGCTTATTTACTTTGGCCTTCTTAACAAAGAGGGGAGACTTCCCCTAATTCGGTGAGGGTTCTATCTCAAAAACCATTAAATCACAAATAGAATATACTTGTCAAGTTTAATCTACTACTTTTCCGCCTTGCTTGAAATGTTCTGCCGCTGCCGCTGCTGGTAACTTGCTAAATTCCTCTCTCGTAATGATATTGCTTGCTTTAGCTCCGCCCTGGTTGCCTTGGCTGCCACTGCCTCCCCCGCTTGGATTCATTAAGTGAGGGTTACTATCAAGAAAAGCCTTGGCATAGTCGGCAACGGTCAAATGATTACCCTTATCATCTACCCTTGGAGCTTCCCCATTCATTACAACCGGATTATCTCCATCCATCTTAATATCACTTCTGATAAGAGCTAATACTTGCTCACTATTGATTGCCTTGCCATCTATTGCCGCCAGGACAGCGTTATCAATCAGAACCTTAGACAGTTTAGAATCTTTGCCAGATATAAGCCCTTTCAATGACTCTATTTCAGCCTTGGCACCTGCGAGCCCCTTCTCAAGTGCTTCCTCAAATTTACCAGCTTCCTTTAGCTTCTCCTGTTCAAGCAATGCAGCCTTTTCTTTTAGAGACTTTATCTCTTCAACGTCTATACCCTCAAAGCTTGCTAGTTTATCCTTTAATTCTTTAGCAGTCTTGCGCCTATCTGCTGCCTCTCCATTTGCCTTAGTTAATGCCGCTTGCATGTCGTCAATTTCTGCTTGTAACTCTTCTACTGTTTTACTCATCTAATCCCCTCCATTATGTGTTAAGTTTTCAATTACATTTCCACAATCACTACATTCTATACTGCCATCTCCTATTAACAAAAAAGAATCATTACCGCAATTATCACAAGTATACTTATATTCGTATGGCCTTGGCTGCCTATATTGATCTAAGTACCTTACTTTACCCATCAACTATTACTGGCACAAAATAGTGACGGCAATTATACCCGCCTCTAGTTATAAACGGATCTCCCTCTTTCTTACCAGCCCATGATGAGCTACCCCACCCCTCTATCTCTTTTCTAGTGTATATTTTATCGACATGATCCTGGCACCACTCCCTTGAGTCTTTAATCAAACTTCCTGAATACCTAAAATGAGTGGCCCCGATATTATCAGCGGCCCTTATAGTCATAGCTGCATCAACTTCCATGTATTGAGTATTCACTAAGGTCTTAGCATGTGAGGCCATCGACCTACCTGCTAAATCAGTCCCGCCCTCAACTAATTGTGTCACTTCAAGAGTAATATCATCTACATTAGCGCCAACAATAGAACCCCTTATTACTGCCATACTTACCCTTTCACTATATTGACTGGTAATCCCCGACAATTCCCCATATGCTGAATCAGAGAGAAGTTTTAATAAGGCATTATCTGATTGAGTAAATGATAAGCTAACCGGCTTAATTCGTGATTTAATCGCCTTGCCTATTTGATTAAACTTAGTTGATTCATTAGCAACCGTATCAAAAGCCATAAACTCTTTTATAATTGCCTTTCTGGTTGCCCTCATTCGGGAGAGTTCCATCTTTGCCAATACATCACCTTTAGTTGTCTCAAGCTTACCTATAAGACGGGCTATTTTAGCGTTTATAGCGGCTAGAGTGGCCTCTATTTCTTTCTCTATACTATCTAGTGCCTTATCTGATATGTCAGCCATTAATTGCCTTTTTAAGCTTCTTTCTTAACAACTCAAGTAAATCATCTTGCTCTCTCTTGGATAAATCGAAAAACTCTCTCTTTGGCATCCCTGCAAGCCCCCTATGATGTATTGATGCTTTCTTAGCTTCCAAAGGTTTAGAGAAAAACAGGGTAACATTCTTATCGGTTGACCTAGCCTTCATTGAAGCAAACATATTACCCGAATTATGCAGATTTGGACTACCTGAAAAGAATTTACCACCCCTCTTTTGCTTCCATAGTTTATATGTCTTATTGTATCGAGTGAATGCTGCCCCTTGATAGTCCTTTCCTTTCAATGTACGCTGAGAGATGATATCAATAGCTTGGAAGCCTATCTGCCCCCATAGCCTTTTGCTTGCCGATACCTTACCGACCGCATTAAGCTTATTCTCAAATTCTTTTAATCCTTTAAGCGCCATTTAGTCCTTTAAGTCTCCTATGGCTGAATAGTGGTTCTTCGCTCCCATGAATGATTGATCGTCAACAATTAATTTATGCTTTTTAGCAACCCTACACGCTATATCATGCAATATATCTATAGGATTATAACTGAGCCTTAGTTTCTTCTTACGTAGTCTCTTCCTCATCACCGCCCCCTTGATTAATATTATCAATGTCAGTCATGTCCGGCTCTGCTGCCGCTGCATCTATTTCCGCAACTATAATCTTCATTGTCTTAGGATCTACATCGGGCAAAGCCTTGTCTGCAACTATCTTCTCTATCTCTGCCGCAAACGTTCTCGACTTAACTGCTGATTTAGCAGTTATAGCTATATCAAGCTCTTGCATTAAATCCATGACGGCAAACTCTCTTGGATAAGTTACCACACCGGCAAATGTCTGTCCTAAATATGCGCCTAATAATTCCAATATCCTTGTTTCTGCCAGTTCCATATTCTCGGCCTTCTCGGTAAGCATAGAATTAAGAGGCCTAAATTGTATCTCAAGAGCAATCCCACTTTCTGCCTGCTGAGTGCCTTGCCCTGCCTCTAGCTTAGACATATCCTTGATATCTTGTACAGCCGCCTCTCTCCATGCCATTATCTGAGGTAAAGAACTGTGTACAGGCTCGGTAAATTTAAGCTCTGCCGCCCCCTCATCAGAATCAGGGACAGGGACAGCGGTCTTGGTGGATAGTCCCCCTTTTGATATTGCGTCAATAGATGCTTGTGGCCCTTGCAACCACGGGAAAGTGCATTGTTCTATGATATTCTCTGCATCTGAATCGAAACGATATACTCTATTATTTATATCAGCAATATCCGCTATATCTGATTTGCCTATAATTGGATGAAAGTCTTTATCTCTATTTATGATGGATATAAAAGGGATGGTATTAATAGGGTTAGTTCCTTCCTGAGTCATTACCCATTCTTTCTCTTTTTTCTTCTCCCATAGCTGCCACTTATCCCTATACCATACCTTGTATGTAAGTACGTCCGTTTCTCCCGTTTCCTCTTCTAGCACAAGCTTAGTAAGTGTTCTTGATCCGTCTATATACTCCATTTCGTAATCAATGATACTTGATGCGACATAAGCAGACATATAAGGCCTTATTCCTGCCGCTATCTCTGCGCCCTTACTTGCCTCCTCTCCTTTGGGCTTATCTAATATCACACCAATAAAGCCAGATGATCCAGCCTGCTTGCTTAGTTCTCTAATCATCTTCTCATAACTTCGGCCCATCATATCAGCATCAGCCATAAACGCATCAAACTCTACACCAGATAAACCCTTAAATGAATCGCGGCTTATCTCTCCACTAAATAGATAATTATTATATGCCTCAAGTATGGATGAGCAATGATTAGTATATGTTGCCTGTTTTAATCGCCTTTCGTAATCTTCCTTATCCTCGTTCCCGTATTCAGGTAAATAAGCTTTTTTCTTGTAATCAATGCCGCCTAGATATGAGTCACGCAAAAAGGCTAATCTATCTTGTAATACTTCAAGTTGTGGATGTCTGGGGAATTCAGTCATTTTCATTTCCTCGCTTCTAGTGCGTTAAGTTGCGGTTTATTGAGTGGATAAATAAATGCCACTGGATAAGTAGCACCCTCAAGTAGATGTGTCATTGAATCATCAATATCATCATGAGCCGATGATTTAAAATATCTTATCAGCTTTTTACATTTAGGAGAAACTGTCAAAGTACCATCCTCTAATTTCTTGTTGACTGAGTTATGACGATCTCTAATTCCTTGCTGCTTTCTTGCCTTTACCTCAACGCCAGTATTTTGAATAATAGTAAAATCTGTTCTACCTACTTGTGCGCTCGTTTGTCTTTTCTTACCTGTAGGGTCTGGGTACGCTGTCTTTATTCTATCAGGGTATCTCTCATGCGCTATTTGCATCCATGTCTCTGTGTCACTATTTGGCTGTTCGATCTCATCGATATAATGCATCCTGCTACCATGTTTCCAGAATACAACGCCAGCCATAGGATTGACGTTAAAATCCAAACCAATACAAAGCTCACCTCCTGGATCAGGCAAGTCAATAATGTTATCGTCAGTAAAGTTGTAATATACGAGCAGATTAGATATGGTAACAAATTCGCCATCAAAATAAGCCTCCAGCATCTTCTTGTCATAAGTGTTTCTAAGGTTATCTAAGTAATGAGCAGGCAATGCCAAGTTCTCGCTTGTCTTTGCTCTAAATACCCCTATATCATAACTTTCTCGTAATTCTCCTTCGCATATATCATACCCCCATCCACCTATACCTTCTGGCGTACCCGCTGCACATATCTCTGAGTGATTAGCCATTGGCTCCCTTACTCTTGCAGATAACTGAGTTAATACATCATACTTTTGCAGGAACGGTTCATCAATACCCGCTGCCGCCAAATTTGAACCCTTAAGACTATCAGGGTCATTACCAGAACCAACCCAAAGAGTACCGACATGACCATCATAATGAATAGTAAAATAATGGTCTGAGCTATGGTACTTATATTTAATCTCTCTCCCATCAAGCAAATCCTTTATTGTTGGTATGATAGTCCTTTTAGCCATTTTGTAAGTAGGCGATACTACCATACATGGATAAGGCGCATTGTATATACTCAATGCTATCATTCTTTTTCCTAGCCACCTTGTCTTACCAGAGCCATACCCACCGACCAGAAACTTATAAAAATGATCTGATTGCCAGCATTCCCTTTGTGCTGAGAACATTCCACCTGTAACTACTAAGGGAAACTTGCCAGCCTTAATAACTGGATCATCCTTGCGCCAAAAACTCAAAGGAATGCAGGGTCTAACGGTTTAGGAGCTTGCTTCCCTGCGCCATCACCGTCAAACAATTTAAGATGCTTGCCTAATAGCTCAAGGCTTCCACGCTTATCCCAAAACTTTATTTTCTTTACCACAACAGTCAAACTATCATTAGATCTTACCTCACCGACATCAATGCCAGATATAGCCGCTGTTATATCATCTGGTAATTCATTAATCTTTTTCAAATGTCCATTATCATCAAACAAGCTCTTAGCGTTCACAAAAGCCATCTTTGCTATTTCATTCAGAACTTTGTCTTGAGTTATCTCTGTTCTTTCTGCCCTCTTATTCATTCTCTCTTGAATATAGGCTTGAATTTTAGGTTTTTTTAAGAGTTCATGCCCTTGGACATGGGCGGTTTTTTTTGAATAACCGGCACGGATAGCCGCATTAGTGATATGCAAATCTTTAATATATTCATCTGCAAATAATTTGTTTTTTTCGTTTAACTTGTCAGCCATATGCTCCTTGATATACTAATCAACAAAGACCATACTATATATCAATACTAATTGTCAAGCTTATTATCAATATTAAATGTTGGATTATGTTTTGCTATCAAAGATAGCTTGGCGTTATATTTTCCACCCGTCATAAAACATTCTTGCCTCTTTCCTTGTCCTCCAAAAAGCCGACACTCCTTCACTTCTTGGGCTTGTTGCGCCATGTCGAACTATCCCATCATCATAGAGATGATATATTCCAGAACTATCACAGATATACCACCCCCTGTTATCCCACTTTGTCTTAGCTATCGTGGCCCGTCTGAGCTTGATTTTCAATGCCTCTTGGTCAAATATAACCCCACGCTTCAAATGACCGCTAACCTTGGTTGCTTCTTGATCTGCTTTGCTTTCTATAGGTTCTTTCATATTCTTAGTTCTCCTCTCTCAACGCGGCGGTTGAGCTTCACGTTATATGCTTTTCTTAATCCCCATAGCTTCATTGCTTTGTGATTCTCTGCTAGGCCAGTCTACTATTATACCATGTTTTTCCCCCATAAATCTGTTTAATATCTCATACACTATTGAAGGATCTTTCGTGTCCATGTCTATAGTCGATTCTTTACCGGTGAGAGATTTTAATATAGGTTTATATAGGTGAGTCTTTACGCTCTCGCAAGTCCAAGGTATATCTATTTCAGGCTTGAGAGTTTTCTTCATATCTAAGCCAGCGTCATTTAAAGCATTTGCAAGATTAGTGCAATACTTGTGCAAAGATCTATTCTGTGGTGGCGTTCTTTGTTTTTTATCTTCCATTATACCCACCACCTCTCCATACACTTATTTGTAATCCTTTCGCTTACTATCTCAGGTGGGGTAATAGTATATACAGGCTGCCCAGCTCTACTTGGTCGATTCTTTTTAGTGCAATCTCTACACTGATATTTCTTACCATCTTTAGTAGTTTTATCGTTATTGAAATCATCAAGAGGTTTTCTCGCCTCACAACAACTACATCGTTTCTTTTTCATTACCCCTCCTTTGGTATTTCAAGAATCATTTTCATAAATGGCTTACTAAGTAAATCATGGAAGGAGCCCCCAGATTGTGGACCTTTCGTTGGTACTGCCCACCCCTCACCTAACTGTTGCCACTTTACCCCTTCAATCTCTATCCTCTCAACGCTGTCATCTTCTACTTTGGGGAAGAGGCGAGTCCAGTATTGATTATGTACAACACATTCAAGATTAGATACTAATTTAGGTGAGCATCCATCTGATATAAAATAGATATCATCATCATCTGCAAACGTGTGAGCATAATTATCGCTATTTCTATATCTCCACAACTCCCCCGCCTTCTCCGGTCTTATCTCTTCTACTTCGTGGTAAGGTTGCCAATCGTCACGCAGAATATCGTCCTTACCAAAATTAAATCTTGTTATTTTACCATCTGGCCAAGTATTTTGAAAATACCCATCAAGACTATTCCAATTAATAATCCAATTACCTACTATCGCAAACCCTGTTTCTTTCAATGCCTCTTGTATTAACATATTCCCTCCTCTAATTCCTTTAATATTTCATCATAGAACTGTTTTCTGACCATTAACGCTTCCTGCCTAAGTACTCCATAGGCTTCTACTCCTATCTCGTCCACAATACAATCCTCGTAAGCCGTAGGATGCTTTTCAGCCCAATCATGATGCTCTCTACACAACGCCCTGCCATTTTCTATACTCCACCTGGTATTTAGGTATCTACGTTTAAATATATGATGTCCCTCGTTACCCATCTTGCAGCATCCAGGATATGAACAGGGCTTATTCTCTGTAACTTTTTGCTGCCAGAGAATATCTAAGGCTTTCTTTTGAGGCTTAGTCATATTTAAAATTTTACTTCAAGTGTAACGGTTATCTCTCCGTTCATCTTCATTAGTTCATCCATTACAACACTTTCTCCCTGTATAAAATCTTGATGAACTACACCCCATAATATCTCTTTGCCGATGGCAGCTTGCTTTGTCACAATATCTATCATATCATCATCTGTTGTGTTTTTTCTCAAAACTACTTCCATTTCATTTCTCCTTATACATTCCTATTATATCGCCTTTCCATAATCAAAGAGATAAGTCTTTCCATTATAATCCACCGTGGTCACTCGGATAGTCCCATCACTATGAACTGATTTCGTACCAAATAAACGGGCCTTTAGTAATTCCCACCGTGAAGCTTTTAATGTATGTATTGCTGCTTTAAAATCTTTATATACATAAGCTTTATTCACATATATATCATTCATCCTACCCTCCCATTAATTAAAATAAATTCAAGTCTTACTCTTCCTGTGACTCTCCCAATCAAATTGAACTATTAAAGCAAAAGCGTTTCTATCTTTTCACCTATCGCCAAAACCTCTTTTTTAATAAGAAAACCTTTAGCAGTGTTCTCAATCTCGCTTATGCCTGGCAAGTATTCTGGATGATCTTTATTTGACCCTTGCATTGCCTTGTATGTCTTCTCAAAGTCGATTCTCTGCCATTTCTCGTCGTCGTGTCCCTCTAATCTACACACCGCCCCCCATCCACCCATCAATTTTATCACGGTATGGATAACAGGATCATCAAATTTAACAGATTGATACTGACCGGCCTTTGATTTTCCTTTCTGTACTTTCTCCCATGCTATTATTGCGGCCTCATCTTGATTGCCGTTTATTGCGTTTCTAAAGTCCACCGGCTTCGGGAAGAAGGTTGCAGTTCTGGCTATATGATTTGCGGCCCTCTTTATTTCTTCAATAGTGAGATCAGATAAGGCGGCAAAGTAAAACCTGTATTTCACCTCCGTCATATCTACTCCCAAACCTTCAGCCATAAAATCAAGTATTTCGGTAAACTCTTTCATATCGTCTTTAGTCATTCTATTGCCTCCAGTGTTGGTGTTATATCTTTCTCATTGTTTGCTGAGTTTAAAAAGGCTTCCTTGGCTTCAGCGTTTCGCTCTGAGCGTGTCTTAAAACCTTTGTTGTTACCGTTGCTTTTGTCTAGCCAATGGTCATTCTTTAAAATGGCTGAGTAATGAGTTTTTCCGGTATATGGGTCTTTCTTTTTAGAATCGATATGTTGGCTCATTGTTTCTATCATGCCATCACGCTTGCCGTTGTATTTGTCGGATAACTTTTGGTATTGCTCATCTGTTAATCTTACGTTGTTAAATTCACCATAGAGAGAGTATTCTTTTATCTCTTTCTTTTTAGGTTTAGGATTAGGTTTAGGATTAGGATATATAGTAGTGTCCCTCTTCCTGTCCTCTTCCTGTCCATTACCTGTCCTCTTCCTGTCCTCTACTTCGTGTAAGTTGTTGAGTTTTAAGGTTATTAGGTGTCCCCTTCCTGTCCCCTTCCTGTCCGCTAAGTGTCCCTTACCTGTCCTTAACTCAGAGGTAAATTTACGCACTTTATTACGGCTCCAAGTCCATTGTTTAGCATACCCATTGATAGTCCAATCTCTTTTATTATCAATATCTATGGTGAAACTTATCAAGGCTTCTATGATAGTGTAGGCTCTGCCATGAGGCAATAACTTAACTATATTTTTATCTAAGCCGATCCAGTTACCGCTTTTCATTTATCCTCAAAATTTTTCACATAAAATTCAGGCTGCTTTCCGGTCTTGATATATTTAATGAGGTCGCTCTCGTTTTGTATTTTATGGGTTACTATATTATAATTCCTATCTAAACACCTAACACCGTGAGCATCACTATTGCACCATCTTTGCTTGTCTTTTAGTTTACCAAAGTCTCTTCCCTTAAACCAATCTTGACCAGAATTGTAATGCTCAAACCCGTCTATATACGGTTCTAATGGGTCAATATCGCCCCCTGGATGGCATAATATTATTGCACAATGCGTTTCCTTCCGCAGTAACATCATTTCATCAGGGGTCAAACTCTTGCTTTTGAATATTCTCTTGATAGCCTCGCCACCAAAAATTAAAACTTCCTGCCCCATAAATGATGCTTCGATGCCAATTATTATAGGCAATACTTCTTTAGCTTCTCTACATGCTCTCCGTAACAATTGGAATCTATCTTCGCTTAAAGAAAACTCGGAATCATCACTATTAATATAATAATGATCCGTTATCACTAAGGCTGAAAATCCAAGCTCTTTTGCCTTCTGCGCCATTACATAAGGCGTGTTGCACCCATCTGAAAATATTGTATGAGCGTGTAAATTAATTTTTTATTTCATATTACCTCCAAATAAAAACCCCTCTCAAAATGGGTAACGGCCATTAAGAAAGGGGTTAAGGTTTAACCCTGTCGGGATAAACTTGTATGTTCTATTTAGCCCCGTTACGGCCTGAACTTCTATGATGAAACTAGTCTACTACACTATAACCTGTTTTGCAAGCTTTTTGTTTATTTTCTGCCTGATACTATATATAGCCCACGTCATTTCATCAAGCTTCTTCATTGTAGCCTTATTATAAATATCAAGGCCAGTTGCCCCGATCTTAGAATCAGGGTCATTATTGATTTCCTGAATCATCGCTTCTATTTCAGGGATGGTTTTTGTTCTGGTTAACCTTATCCGTAGTGGATCTTTCATACTACCTCCTTGATAAATAATTACTCTACCCACCTCCGATTAAAGAGATGAGCAGAATATTTACTTATCTTTTTCCGCTTCTTCCTCATCCTTAATTATAGCCAGCAGATCCTTTTTATCTCTTTTGAGCGCCAGTAAATCACGAGTAGTATCACCGTATTCACTACCGAAACGCTTTGCTACCTTACCTGCTGTTGTTGCTGAGTCTTCAAATACTGTTAATATGTTATCGCTGATGTTCATGTTGTTCTCCTTTGTTGTTTGAGTTTTGGTTGTTGCTAGTTTAAAATTACTAGGGTGATGACAATAAGTTGAACCTTTAAATCCTATATAATTTGTAGATAATATAGCATTTACAATATAGAGATTCCCTACTTGAATACCATCTTTCTCTAAATTTTGAGCATCATACTTTCCATAGCTATTTGTGTTAACACATTCTACCTTGTCACCCTTTTTAAACTCACTCACATCTTTCCCTCCTTCGTTTAGGTATTCTTCTTGCTCTTCCAAATACATGTCATGGGATTCCTGACACCTGGCGCCTTCGCATAAACTACTGCCCCACTCATAGTGAGCTTCACATAGTTTACATACAGCATCTTGGTCTACTTCATCTTCCACATCATATCCTCCTTAAATTAAAATAGCCCTATCAACGGGGTCGCGTCTCAAGGGCTAAGTTTTGTCTGCCGAAGCAAACTCTATTTATTTTCAACTCATCCGACCCGACTTGTTGAATTAATTATTAAATATACTCTACACTATATATTTCATCTTGTCAAGCCTAAATAAGCAGGCCAGAATATTAAGGCATAAAAAACCATCAACTGTACAGGGCTTACAAATAGATAAACTAATCCCAGGCCAAGCAATCGCATACAGTCAATAGCAAACTCGCCCTCACGGCAATCCTTGATGTCCTTAGTTGGCGTTTTGTAAAGCTGATAAGTAGTATCTTCAGTTGTGTATATGGTAAATATATCAAAACCCCCAACAAAGCATAATTGCATCTCTTGAATGTTCATTAGTCTTCCCTTGATAGCCAGTTATCTTCTTCACGTATGCCGCATCAACCTTACCTTGCGGATGTTGCCGGACTACTTTCAGCCCCATTCTTTCTATGCCATCAGCAAGTAAAGTCGCCTCTCGATAAATACCACCAATGTTTGCAGAGGTTATATCGCATCCCTTTTTATGCCAGTTTGATTTAGTTCGCGGCACTTCGATAATAACCTTCTTTATTAGGATATCATTCTGTTCTGTCTGTAAATATTCATAAGCCCCCCAAAAGTCGGTATTGAAAACATCTATAACACGTTTAAGGGTAGAGTCGTAAACTGCAATTGCTGTCTTCTTGCCAGGATCTATACCTATAAATCTACTCATCATGCCTCCTTGATATCCTCGGAAACTGCTTTGCCATAAATCTCATAGCCTCAGATAAACCCAACACTAATGGCTTCCTAGTTTCATTTAATACCAAATTACCAAACCTATTTACATACACTATATGCCCCATATACTCAACTATATAGCTATCGCATCTTTTACCCTCACGATTAAGTAAGCGCATAGTGTGCTCTTTGCCAAATCTATCCTTTAATGTATTTTCATACCATACATCAGGCTCGACAAACAACTCAGGATAATATATTTCACGTTCTAACCTAGCACGATCAGCCGCCTCAAGTTGTCGCTTAGATAGTCTTTGTAAGTAGTTGAATTTTTTATTATATCCAGTCATAGCTTACTTTGAGAAGTCCTGATATCGCCTTGTTATGCCCCTAGAATCCTTCCAAGCTTCAATATATAAACTGGCGTTTTTTCTGGGGCGCCCCATTCAATGATTCCCAGGCTAGATTCAAGTCCTTTATATTCTACTGTCAGGGTTGGAGAATCTTTTGCGTATCCGTTTCTGAAACGAATCACATCATAGCCCTTATTAAGCAATCTCTTATGCCAATACGGCTTCATCTCTCGATACTCTTCCTTCTTGACTCCAAAGGCAATCATATCAAACCACTTTTTTTTGAGAGTTAAATGTAAGATACGGGGGCCTAACCCATCATTGCAAAAGGACTTGCTAATGGTGTTCTCGTTTTCAGGTTTCCCTTTTGGGTAATAATCTGCTGTCATTTCCATGTGTTCCCTCCTTGACCCGCAAGCCCTTGAATTTAATTTGTTAGCACTCAAACCCTAATAAATCCAAAGGAGGATATATCATGGCAGAAAAAGTTGTATTAGAGAACGATTCCAAGTCCCGCGTTGCATACGATCTCATGAAGAGGATTGCGAACTCAGAGACGGACACAAAACCAAAGGACAGACAATATTGGCTTGCGCTTTATTCTGAATGTTGGAATGTTGCTGCTGGTGGTAGCCCGAAATAATCCACTCTGAAATTGGACCTGCATTATTTAGGATATCTGCGGGTGGTACATCAGCTTTAATTAATTGAAGTGCCACCTGCTGTCTTATTTCTTGCTCTATCTTTTTCATAGTATACTCCTTTCAATATGCCCCTTATGGGCTACCCGTCACTTTTGATATCACTCTATATGGTCAGTTGATTCATGGGTTGGCAACTGGCCAAAAAAGGAGGTGGTTCAAATGGCAACAAAGGTCAAGTGTCGTCCTGTACGGGTCGGCAAAAAACCTGGGCCAAAAACTGTTAGTGTTCCGGCACATAAACGGTCTAAGCCCAAGCCTATCGGTCGCAAATGCGGCAAATAGGTAGTTTGCAGACGGGTAGTCCATAAGAAGCATATTGGTGCTAACCAATCGCTGAAGACGGACTTGTTAATAGTGGCCTCTTTTTCAGCGTTGGTATATTAATATTTATTTACTTTGAAGCGGCTCTAACAATTTAAGCCACAAGCCGCTTAGCTCAAATCGTTATCTTGCTGCCTTTAAAAATCCACATCTCCACTTCGAGAAAGGTATTTTATGATATATCATAAATTTGCATCTTTCGCTATAAAGAGCAGGGGTGTTTTTTGCCACAATTCCTGCGCCCCATGTTCCCATTCTAAACCAAATCAGATCAGGGCCGATATGTCCGCATATAAATAACCAGTTAAAATTTATTCTTTTCATAATATCCTCGCAAGATAACCCCTAAATCAAGCGGAGCTGTTAGGGGTGTTTTCGTTTTTAGTGTTTGTGTTCACAGCCAGCTTATTAAACTTGTTATGCGCTCTCCCAAAGCCAGCCTATTCTCAAATTAACCCGCCAGAGTGAGATATATAAAAATGGTTTCCAAAACTTTTTAGGCTCGTTCCAGCCGATATACATTCCTATCTCTGGCTGCGAGTCCTCTACTTGCTCAAAAGAAGCAAATTTATTTTCAAGACCAGCGTCTTTCAAGTGATCTACTTCTCTATCTCCATACCCAGTTTTTTCAACTCTCATTTAATCACCTCGCGCATAACACGCCATTCAACCAGATGGCGGTTACGTTTTCTTTTCCAGTGGGCTTCGTTGCGCCACTGGTTAATTCATAGTTAGGAGGCTCCAAATTTTACTCTAAGCCTCTCAAATTCCTTGTATTCTTCCAGTTCCTTTTGTTCTAGCTTTCTAGCCGCTTCCTTTTCCTCTGCTTGCTCTCTCTCTTTTCTTGAAGGAATATCCCAGTCGGCTTCGTGGGTCATGTTGTCAATTTTATAGCTAACTTGCCATGCCTTTCCACATTCTGGGCAACCGCCAAAGTCAACCGAGCAACCACTATAGTTTTTTGACAACATTTCTAATACGGGCTTTCTTTGCCTTTTACCAGTCCCTGGGCATTCAGGGCATTCTATTTGTTGGCCGTGCGTAAATATATCGCTCATAGATCCTCCTAACCCCCTAATCAACGCAGACGGCTAACAGCCATTCTGCTTTTTAAGTGTTCGTTTCCTGCCGCTGGTTATCACATTTGTTAGGCTCCATAACCATAGTCGTCATGCACATCAACAAGCACATTACAACAATTGATATCACTGTTAAATATCTTATGGGAAACATCACCACAGTTCGCTCCCTTTTTGCACACTATAATGTCGCTGTCGCAGGAATATAACATCAAGCCTTTAGGTTTCTTTTTAAATAGTCTATCCGCTTCTTTGAGCCATTTATATTCTTTGTCTGTAAATTCCATCACTTTAATCTCCATGGTTTCGCCTAACAAGGCGCTCCAGCTGACAGCCAACACTCGCTTTGCTTCGCTTATGTCTGCTGCTGAGCTGGTCTGTTCTACTGCTCTTGCTCCATGTCATGTATTTTGTTTTCAAAAAAGTTATCTATCCAGCCGAGAATCAAATCCTCGGTTTCAGTGTCCAGTTCGTCACCGTCATCAAGCTCATGTTCGCTTATATGCCCTCTAAGTTCGTCTTTCATTTCACGAAGCAACGCAGCAGAACCAGTCATTGCAGCGGGACTTGTTGCCACGGGTTCTTTTTCGGTTATAAGGGTCATTATTTTTGCAGCCATTGTCCTTGATGTTAGCTTCCGATCATCCGGGCTTATATTGTCATATATCAATTGTGCTATTTCTATTTCTACTTTCAACCTGTCCATTTTCCCATCTCCTCTCAGTGGCAAAAAGCCCCTGAATTAATTCGTTCTATTTCTTTAATATATGTCGAACATGATCGACTATATCAAGACAAGTTTGGCAGTCAACTTTCTTTCTTGTTTCTTTAGCTGCCCCCAATCCTATGCCAGGGTCACCGTCTAAAGCCTCTAATCCACACAATGTAAACTCACCTGTTCCCTCCCAATGCACATTTGTGTCATGACAGTCTGTAATCTCTACTTTTTTAATCATATCTATCCTCCTTTATTGGCGCGAAATAGAACCCAGCGCTCCACCGGACCGTCGCCGATGGCTCCGGCTGGTGACCTCACCGTTATCTGTCTTGAGTTTCTTCAATCAGGTGTAGGTCACTATCAAGCAACTCGCACCACACCCCCATCTTTCCAACCTTTTCAAATTGGTGCCAGCCGCCTTTCTTGCCAATATATTTGAGTCGATCTGTCTGATATTTAAAATTGTATGCACCGCCATATAACAATTCCTTCAACTCGGACTCGCTAACACTGGTGTCATCTGAAGTTTTTAGGGTGCTTAACCCTCTTTCGTTTGGTGGTATCATGTTTCCTCCCTGGGCCGCAAGCCCGTTAAGTCAAACGTTAGGCAATTAATTCTGGTCCATCCAGTCATTATGCACTCGGGTAGCTTCCTCCATTCTTTCAAGCAATTCCTTATCTGTGTTTATATTCCCGATATGCTCAAATCCTGCACTAATAACATCATCTATTTCATCGAAATTATCTTCTCCAAAGGCTTGCCCGTAAAAATTAACTAATCGGCCTTCATACATTTTTACTATTCCAGCCTCGGTGCTAGTAATAGCCAAGCCGCCTTTGTACGAAAGAACATCTCCTTCTATAAATTCCACTTAAACCCCCTTATCAATTAAAGTTGTTTTGCCTAACCATCAAATTAAATCTGACGCCTAACGGCGTCTTTAATTTCATAGGGTGCGCTTTACAGGCGCGTGTTACCCTTTTCGTTAGCCAGCAATCGTTTTGACACGCCCGAAAGGGTCAACTGACATTGTTTTGCCGTTAGGCATTTGCACAAATACAGTTCCTGCGCTATATTTGCCGCCATTTTCTATTAAATATTTTAATTGTTTTTCTTGCGCCCTAGAGAAGGTGATGCTGTCTAACCCCACATTCGAGGCGACTGCGCTCACTTCTTGCTTCTCTTCCAGCGGGTCAAAATCAAGTCCTGGTCCTAGTTTTGTATGTAATATTTCATCCATTCGCTTGCTCCTCAATTCACCGTTATCTGCTCATCTCAAATGACGAAAGAAGTCTCCGTCATAGTCATTGTCCTCAATGCACCAAGCGCATTTTTCGCATCTGTGTTTTTTATCAGCATCCAACATCACCCTTTGTCTGCCACATTTCGGGCATCCATTTTCAGGGTTGTCATAGTCACCACACTTTGCAACCTGTTCGTCAAAATGACTATCCTCTTCGGCCTGAGTCGCAGATAACAAATCGCTCAAACCGGACTGGCTAAGGGGCGCATCTTTTTTGGGATACTCTCTATCTTTGGTCATGGTTTCCTCTCTTTAGTCTTGGTGTGCCAGCCCTTTAGCTTGCACGTTATGCTTTCCTCACGTAAATAGTGTCATCTATCAGCTTATGATATCTTTGTGCTAATTCTTTTGTGGTAACTACCACTTGTTCACCTGTTTCAGTCTTATAATAATTTCCCATATCTACATGCCTTATTCCGTCAATAGCGTTATTGTCATTAACTGTAATCATGCACATAACTCCCGTATTTTGCATAACCCCACGCTTCAAATGACCGCTAACCTTGGTTGCTTCTTGATCTGCTTTGCTTTCTGTTGTCATTTCCTCATCCCTCCTATTTGCCATTAAATGCGGCGGTTGAGCTTCACGTTATATTTTTTTAATCATTGATTGAAACTTTCTTAAATCAACTATTTTCTGTCCTGAATGTTTTTCTAGCAATTCAACAACTTCCTCACGGTTACAATCAAGGGAGGTGTTCATACACCCTTTTTGCAATATTAGGCCGTCCTTAATCCCTCGTTTGCCATTTGGCCCCTTATATTCTATCTCGTAATATATTGCCGTTGCCCACCTCGCCCTAGGCTTGCTTGCATTCTTTCGGCAGGCCTCAGTTTTTTTCTCACTCTTCTTTAACCCACCGCTTTTGGAAAACTCTCTCTGCCATTCCTCTTTATTAACTCTGTCCATCTCTTTTTGTGCGTTTTCTTCTTCCATCTCATCAAGCATTTTGTTAGCCCTAATTTCTTCGCACGGCTCACATATTCCAAACTCTTCTTTCTCTTTCGTCAATTCCTTTTCACAGTCATAGCATTTCATAGTACCCTCCTTAATTTAGGTTATACTTAACCTTAACAAAGCGGTTTGCTAATGTCAAGCTAAAAGTGAACGCAAAATATAACACACTGCTGAAGACGGACTCGCTACAATTCGTTCCGCTCACAGCTTAGCGTTTCGTTAAGGCGTCGCGGTAGCGTGTAAGTGCCTATCGCCCTGTCCTCTGGTTCCACGCACTTGCTGCCGCTACATACGATTTTCTACGATCAATCATAGCTCCACAAACTACATTCGGACAATATATTGCCCAATCGCCATGCCGGGGCGATGGTCCTGTTCTTGGCTCCTTTCCGCAAAACGGACAGGGCTTCAAAATAATCTTTTCATCACTCATACTAAATCTCCTTTAATTTTATCGCTCCGCGACGCCTTAACGGGTGAGATAACTTCATAATGAGGGTCGGCTATAGAGACAGCCGCCCTAACCATACGATGAACCGGAAGAACCCCCGCATTGAGCGGGGAACCTTCCAGTTATCTCACCCGTTATATGCCAAGCTCATTAAATTTATCAATAGCCAAGATTAAACATTGCTTAGCGTTCAACGCCTCAACTCTTGCCGCCCCTTCTCTAAACATGCTAAGTCGTCTTTGCGCCCTACATGTGTCATCTTGCGCCCGTTCTATTAAATCAGCAATGGCAGATAACCCCACATTGCAAAGGACATCTGCCACGGGTTCTGTTTGAGTTGTAAGGCAAAATTGTCCCCCACAGTTCTCGTGAATAATGGAGTAGTCGCCCTTGTTGCCGCCTTCATGTCCACATTTATCGCATTTCCATATTTCTTCCATCTTTCCGTCCTCCTCAGTGGCAAATGCCATTGAATTAAATTGTTATGCGTTTAGTTTGCTCTCTAACTCCCAGCTTTGATATCGCCATAATGATTTAACTAGCGCCCAAATAAGATACTTTTCAAGTTGACAAACTATCGAATACCCTATTATAACCGTCCACCCTGTTCTTTTGAATACGCCATAGCCTTTATCATATTCAAGGGCAAAATGCGCTTTGTAAGGGAAAAAACGCCTAACCCAACGCTGCAAATTGACGGCCAACGATGCATTATTCTCAGTTTTTACTTGGTCTTTCATCTAAAATCCTCCTTGCTCAAGCGGGTCAGGCCGCAGTTGAGCTAATCTGTTATAGCCCCATGTCTTTCTTTAGTCAGGCCAGCTTTTCTCTTGCGTCAGCCATGTTGGCTAAATCTTCTTCTATCCACCGCCCCGGCAGCAATGTCCCTTGCTGTGCTATGCTTGTCATCAGCCCCACCATAGCATTGTTGGTTGCTTCAAGGGCTATAACCAGTCCTTCAACAGCGGACTGGCTCATAGGCTTTTTCGTTTTATATGCTTCTCTGTCTTCGCTCATCGTTTCCTCCTTAATCCATAAACTGGTTAATTTAAATATTCTTCGGTCTTGTTCCCGAAATAAACTGCGGTAACATAATCCATGTGTCCAATATCGCTACTCTTTTTGGCTGCGGGTTATCCGCATATTTAGCCCTTTAATCAACCTACCTAATAGGCTCATTAAAAGTTTGATGGGGGCGTATCTGCCAAATAAAGCAGGGAACCATTTCCCTAGTGTTTCCACTCCCCATCAAAATTAGATTAGATCAAAAGGGAATGTCCCCGCCATCATCTTCATTCTCTTTTGGTCTTGGCTCAAAGAAACTAAACCAACTTACTACCTTTCCTTCATCATCTACCGTAACAGGATGATCTAGCTTGAGGCTTAACCTCCCTTCTGCATTTTCATTAACCATCCCTACGTTCTTATACTTCTTTTTACCGTTATATTCTCCAACTATACACACGACATCAAACTTTTTAGCCATTCTATTCTCCTCTTTGCGCCTGACTACGACCGCCAAGCTCGGTTATTTCAATCTTACGTTTATCATACTCTCTCTTTACTGTTGCCTTCTCTTCTCCTTTCGTTGATTTATAAGCTTCACCAAATATAGCCTTTAGTTCCTCTTCTGTAGAAGCTGTTTTTATTTCAGCTATCCAGTTTCTTTCAGGCTCTTGTTGTTTAGGTGGCTTGTTTGGCCTATTAATATGTTTGGTAATATCCCAAACTCTCTTGCCCTTATTATCCACCACATAAGGATAGTTATTGCTTGTTTTCTTCTCGTTTGCATCTAAATATTTAATATCTAAATCATAAAGAAAACGTCCTACTCCAACATTAACTGCTGCACGTTTAAAACTATCGCTGGACTCCCCTTTTTCGGCTTCCGTGTTTGATTCTGTTCCACAATCCCACCGCCACATGATATTGCCAGAGGGGAGAATTATTCCTACTCCGGCATAGATACGGCCCTTCATCTCTTGATGATTTCTATGCCAACCATAAGCACAAACATTGTCAAGCCTATCCATAACATCCCTTGCATCAATGTATGCGACACAGGTTGCCTGCGGCTTGTTCTTATTGAATGATTGCACCCGCCATTTGTAAGGCATAGTCTCTTTAAGCTTTGGCAATATCTGTGCTAAATACTGCTTGTCGTTCTCTTCGCTCATTATATACTCCTATTGTTTTATAAAGGGGTAAAAATATTATTTATCCTTGAACATCTGGCTCAAATTCTCCGCCACACTGTTCACAATATATAGTGTCTTGATAGTTTGGGTCATCTTCTGTCTCATTCCAATCTTTACATTTTGGACACTCCCAACCCCACCGATCTACCGGATTCACTTCTACTGTTTTCATCTTACCCTCCATTATCTTATTTTAAACTTAATTAATTAGTCTATCGAAAGATCATACCTCAGTTTACCTGATTTTATTTTCAATAGACAATGTATCCACCCAACATTATATGCTATAAACCCAGCCAGCGCCTCCTCATAAGTAACTAAGTCAGTGCTAATACATAAAGACCCTGCCACAAGGCTACCAAGCAATGCCTCTATAATTCTAAACGATAAGTTACTCATTTTACTCTCCTTTGTTTAAGTTTAGAGGCAATACGGCTTTTCCCCTTGATCCTAAAAGAATCATCTGCATGTAACAGATTAGAGTACTACCTCCCATTGTTACCATTTGGGTTATGACATGGGCCTACTGGATGGAATAGTGCCTTTTCTATAGACCACCCATTTCTTATTCGGTTAGTAAATGTATGAGGATCCATATCTACAGATTCAGCCCATTGGTATAAAGTTTTAGTCATTCCTTTATATGTTAATCGTTTATTATTTCTTCTATTGTAAGATTGTTCTTTCATTGTGGCCCACCTACAATTATCGGGAGTATAATTGCCATCATTATCTATACGATCTATAGATAGATTATCAGGCTTGGTTCCCATATCATTCTTGAAATTTATATATTTATGCCATTTCTCGCATACCTTTATCCCCCTGCCACCGTAATGACGGAAAGCTATATGGTTTTCGTTATAGCATCTCTTCATCATTCCTTTCCATGTTTCATATGTTGGCGTTCCGGTTTCTCCATGTGTTATTTTATGTTCATTCTTATGCATATCTATCCCCTTAAAAGTGAAAAGCCCTTAAAGGACGGGTGAGCGTACCTAAAAGGGCTTTAAAGTCTTTGCCGTGAGACAAAAACATGCTTGATATATACCCAGTTCTCACCAACTGTTTAATCTTGCTATGTATGAATCATTATATTGCATATGAAAGGGTAAGTCAAGATAATTCGTCAATAAAAATTTTCCGACACTTAGGACACCCAAACACTGACCTTGTAAATTCCATATAGCCTTCTGGTCTTTCCATTTTTATCGGTAATTTCCAGAAAACTCCCTCCTTGCCACCAACTGATTCCATCTTTTCGCTATCCCATCCATCTATATAGTCACAATATGGGCATTTCATCTTCATCCCTCCAATTACATTGCCAGTTATTCGATAAATTGGAATAACTGATATTTATTTAATTTGCAAGCTATGATTTTCATGTAGATGAGCAAAACCGCATTTATCATGATCTTTTAAATATGCTTTGATAGCTGCCTTATCTGCCGTCACCACCATCTTAGAAAATTCACGAGGCAATAAACTTTCTGCTACATCCAAAACCACTTGAGTAGATTTCCGATAACTCAAAGAAGCCCGAACATCTGATAATTTTTCCCCCTTTTGCAGATTGTAGTCAATGAACTCTTTAATGCGCTCAGACTTGTTGATTAAGGCCTTCTGCCGCCCCTGTAGCCGCTTAATTTCATTTGTGAATGCCTCGGCCTCGGCTTTAAGATCTTTGACCCATACGGCTAAATTTAGAAGCTTTTCTTCTCTTTCACCTTCCAGGCGTTCAAGTTCGTCATTAAGGGGGAAATCCGTTATATCTCCCTCATGATTACCAGCCCAACTATCTAACAGGCCGTCAAGTGCTTGCATCTCTTCATTGATTTCATATATTTTCAGCATTTATTCCCCCTCCCTCATTCGTATGTCTTTATCCTGCTTGACGCATATCTCGCAGGTAAGGCCAAAGTTTGGTAACTCCCAGCAACTTTCCTCGTCATGCGCCCGTATAGCACATTCAGAATCATTCTGGCAACCATCACAGCCAATGGTCTGATCTTCTGGGCAGTAGGTATCCCTTAGTATATGGGAGTATGGTCTTGGTTCAATCATCATTTGTCAACCTTTGATGAATAAAGAATAGCTATCCCTAAGTGAATTATCCCTATCGGCATATATATAAATTCTTGCCTGATTGCGCTTGCCGAAATATATGTAAGTCCAGCAACTCCCCACAGTATTGTTGTAACAATATTTAATCTATTCATCATCCCTCCTCTTCTTCTCCTTTTGCCTAGCCTCCTGCTTGTCCTCTTCACGGGTGTCCTTCTTTGGTGTAGGCTCCCCGAATACCTGATTAAATGTAGCTGCAAATACTGGATTTAATGTTATCGGCATATCTTTCTTACTTTCCATGATTACCCTCCTTATCTTCTTGATTGCTCAATATAAAGTGCCTTGTCGATATCGCCCCGACTCTTAATGTCAAGGGTCAAAGAATCGCCACCAAAAACTATTCTCCCCCCAACATCAATATATTGTCCAGCTCCCAAGATATCTTCTTTTTCAAAACCCATTGCATTAGCTATATCTCTATGCTGGGGCTGATCTCTATCGCTTGGAAAAGTCATTATATATTCGTTACCTGATGGATCCTTATAAGCTATATACTTTGGCATGGCCCCCTCCTTTAATTAGATTGCTTATCTATCTCGGCTTGCTCCGATACTTCCCGGCATTTGTCAAATTCTAAGCAAGAGTGGCATACGGAATCGAGTTCAAAATCTGTCACCGCCTGAGATACCGGAATAACTTCATTGCGATTCTTTTTGCATTGAACGTCTTTCATGGAGTCTCCTTTCCTACTCGTTTAAGGTATTCAAGAGCCTTTGTTTTCTTGGTCATTTAAGCCTCCTTATTGACTTAAAAAATGTTCATCAAGAGTTTCAATATCCTCTTCTCGCATATATAGCGATGTGTCTTTTTTCACTTCCTCCCATTCGTGGTAGGTTAAGCCCATAGCCTCTATGAGATTTACAATACCATCACCTCTCATAGCCGCAGTAAAGCCCAATATTTGTTGCTCTGCCATATTTAATAATTCATCGCTTGTCATCTTACCCCTCCTTATTCATCCAAAGTGTAACTGCTTCTACCTTCTCACTATCCTTAAATCATAGCCGAGACATTCAATTAGCTTCTGAACCGTTTTAAGTTTCGGATTGCCGTTCCCTTTTTCAATATCTATTATGGTCGCTGCCGATACCTTTGACTTCTTGCTTAATTCCTCTTGAGTCCATTCCTTCTCTATCCTTGCTATCTTTAGTTGTAGCCCGATGTTCATATACCCTCCTTGTCCGTATTTTAATATTATATACGCTTTTTCCCCTGTGTTACGCAGGATGAAGCGTCCGTATAAGCCTTGGTTAGTGCGCTACGGTTTAAATATTTCTATTGATTCTTTTACTATCCGACATTCAGGGTATTTGCCTTTCGCCTTGTCCCGCTCATATCTCTCTAATGCTTCTTCCCATGTCCCAAAAGTGTTCCAACACCATTCTTCTTTATGCAGTCTTTCAGCTCTAAAATATTCTGTTGTTTTAATAGGCTTCATTTTATATCTCCTTTATAAGTTAAGGCGCACTAACCCAACGCTGCAAAACGACTGCGGCTGCGCCTTGCGATTGAGCTAATCTGTTATAATATCAACTCTTAAATACTATTATACAGGCTAGAATATAAAAAGCAAGCTTTATTTTAAATTATTTTATATTTATTTTACAGGCATAAAAAAACTGCCCAAAGTGTGCATTGTTAAGAGGCATGGACAGTGTATAAAAAGGCCCGTCTGGTGGAAAGCCAGAGGGCTAAAGGAGGAGGATCAGGAAGATACTAATTTAATACTAATCTATACAGAATTAGTAATTATGATTTTTCCAACGCTTTAACTATCATATCATCTATTTCAGTTTCAGTCTTGGCGGCTGCTTTCTTCGCAATCGCAACTAACAAATCTACTATCATTTCAGGTTTCATAACTCTTATTGCTAATTCGCCTAGTATACCCATGCCTAGCTTTACAAAAAATGATGTCATTTATGCCTCCTTATAATTAGTGTATTTACCATCTTTGAATAACAAAGCCTGCTGATTAGGTTTATCCACCCTCGGCAAACTAATATGAATCCACTTAGCCACCCCTTTTTCTTCATAGATACATTGACCAAAACTAAGGTTATCAAGTATCCACAAATAAACCTCCCACAAGTCCGCTGTAGGCGTTCTAATATCCGCAGCCTCACCCTTGCAATGCTGTGAGGTAGAACTGCCCCCTATGGCGGTATTTACGGCTTGAGACCTATATCCTGAATTAACAACTACCGGCCCCCACTTATCCCGAATAGGTTGCAGCAAGTAGTTAGCTGTATAAAGCAATTTTTCTTTATGTATGCCAGGGGGAATATTAGAACCGCTTGTACTTGTTACTATTAATTCATCAAGAGTAAAATTTTTAGATAGTTTCATTATCTCCTAACCTGCCCTTAAAGTTTTAGTAAAGAAAGTAATAACAAGAGTAACTATTATTGCCACCGTTGCAGATGATCCAGCCGCTTTAACTTTTATATGCGTAACTGACTTCTCTATGCTGTCAAGTTTCTCAAACATAGCAGTTTGTGTTTTCTCTATTTGCGCTAGTCTGCCTTTTAATTCTCCTAAAACAAAAGATGTTTCATCTATACCGGCTGCCATAATAGCTCCTCATAACCTTGGATGAGTTTCAATCCTTGCGCCACCTGCTCTAGTTAAAGTTGTAATCTTCGATGCTCCATCTACCGCCCAGATTTCATATCTACCCTTAAATACAGTTGTCGGTATAACATCAAAATACCATCTGCCATTAGGTGCGTCTGAAATCGTTCCCGTTACTTCTGGAATAGCTGGGCTTGTTTCTCCTGCATCTTTAACAGCTTTGAAAGTAAAAGTCAAGCCGGTTATATCTACAGCATCACCATTAACATCTAACCATTGATATTCTAGCCTTGTAGTAGTGTTAATAGTAAGGTCTTGAGACTTGTTTATATCTAGTAAAGTGTCTGTCACTTCGCTTATTACCGCATTGACCAGAGAGGCAGTCGAAACGGATGCCGCCATGATTCCAACCTTATCACCTGCCGCAATAGTAAATATTCCTGGATCAACTGCTAATTCTACCCTCTTAGATGATCCGAAATAATCAGATACCAACCCGAAGGCTTTTTGCTCCCGTGTTGTCCCATCTGTAATAACTATCTGAGCGTTATTATAAGCGTCATCATCGCTGCTACCTTCCGACAAGGTAAAGCTTGTCTGGCTGGTCAAGGTTGCAATAGTCGTGCTTACCATTATTTGAGGGATTTGGTCTACAGAGAATCTTGCCCCATCCGATATAACTCCACCGGCTGCCAAGAAAGCACCGTCTCCAGTTAAGGTTTGATGCCCTCTTATCGCTATGGTTCCCCCGATACAATTTGCATTAATTATAACTTGACCGTTACCCTCAACACTTATCCTATCAGTTCCACTCTGGCCCATATTCCTTAAATCAATACCACCTGAATACCATCTAAGGTTAAATCCAACATCACCTATTGCAGCCCCAAAATCTAAAACTGGAGCGCCTGTACCGGCAACCGCAGAATGACAATTATCAGCAATAAAGAAGTCTCCCACTGACCCTGCTGTTATTGGCCCTACTATACCACATTTATCCATATGGCAAGGGGGTAATGTAACAGCCCCCATGTTACAATCTTCAAATTTAGGCTTTATTGCTCCGGTACATATACCGCTTACAGTAGCTCCATGAAAGGTAGTTCCGCTTACGCTTTGACCACCTAAAGCAAGAGTCCATATTTCACCATCATAAACCCTCTTTTCAGCGGCAGCGGTAAGAGTAAGTGTAGAACCAGCCACTACTTTTACATCTCTAATATTAAGGGTAGTCAAGAGAGTATTAAGGTCTGTCTCATTATTAACCGGATTTTCAAGCGTTCCATTTATAAAAGCTTCATCGCCTGCGGCTCCATTAACGTCATCATAATAAACAAACCCACCTTCATATCCTGCAACCTCTTTAAGCTCTCGAACTATTTTTCCAGCTGATTTACTAATATTATAATTTGCTGCTATAAGAAGGGCATTCCATGTAGCATCAACCTGTGTTCCTCTTTCATACCTAGCGCCATCCACAAGGGTTAAGTTTGTTATTCCGCTAGCAGTAAACAGCCCCCTAATCGCAACCGTTCCACCTGTGCAAGTACCTTCTATTAATTGCCCTCTACCCTCTATAGAAGCTGTATCGATTCCAGTATCTCCCATCTTCTCAAGCTGAACACCGCCTGAGTAATTTCGCATATTCAAGTTTGTATTGCCTATTAATGCCCCGAAGTCAAACACCCACGTTGAAGTACCTGCTATATGGGAGTGACATCTATCAAAGAATATATCTCCAGCCTCTCCCATTGTCTGAGTTCCAGCAATACCACATCCAGTTAAATGAGTATTTTTAAGATGAGTTGAAGCACTAACTATGCAATCAGTAAATGACTGGAATGTTCCCACGCCTGACCCTATGCCTGACGCTCTGGCCCCTATAAATGCAGTTCCAGAATAATCCTGTCCGTTTATATCTAATGTCCAATTTTTACCATTAAAGACCTGATTATTTTGTGCGGCAGCAAGCGTTACCGTTGATCCTGGCAGAACCTCAACCCTTGATAAATTAGTTGATGCAAGCAAGGTATTTACTGCCGCCATAGTTGATACTGGATTTGTAGTAGTTCCATCAATTCCCTTAACAGTGCTTGTATTTGATGCGTTACTATCAAACCATATAGCCGCATTCTGATACCCTTCTGATGTCTGATTAAACGCTGTAAATATTTGATCTATCGCAAGAGTGGCCCCTGTTAATCCCGCTGCTTTATAAAATCTTACCCTTACTATGCCTTGATTCGCACCGCTTCCAACCATATCAACATATAGATCATATGAGTTAACTTCGTTTGTTGCAAGAGCCTTGCCTTGAAGATTGTTAATTTGAACCCATGCAGCCGCAACCCAATCATAACCGAAAACATCAAGATCATCATTGTTGCCTTGAAGATATCCTGTCACTTGTACAGAGCTTGCGAATCCTGCCCCGATATTAAACTCATAATAAAGATCAAGCGCCCCTGCCGTATCTGTATGCTCATGCCTTGTACCATCAAGGGCTTGTGTTGATGTATAAGTGTTTGCCGATTGCGTTCCAGTTGTTAGCGTATAGCTTGCCGCTGGTCTATTGACGGCTGACCCGACATTTGCCAACCCTGCTAATTGACTTTGAGTAGATGGCGCATTATCATCTATATATCCAGTTCCATCATAAGTAGCTTCAAGGTTGTCGGCTGCTGCCTCATCCCCGCTTACCTGAACCATATCAGACGGGAAAACTTCATGCTGTGCGCTTGCGTGTCCGTATGTTTCAATAGTGATACCAGTATCAAGCCATGCCTTTGTGCCTTGGTCGACAATATAAACCTTGCCTCTAGCGTGTTGCATTTCCGTAGCAGTCAAAGTTATAGAGTAACCCTGTCCCTCATCAACGAAGCCATTCGTTGTATTAGCCTCAACTCCCTCATCCTTCATTATTTTAGTATCGCCTGCTACATGAACCGCATCAACTTTAAAATTAATTCCATCTATCTCAAATAAATCAAAATTAAAAGTTGCAGCTTCACCATATTTTCTTAATATCACTTTTGACATTTAATACCCCTCCATTCGGCGTCTTAAAATCTGAATATCACCCTCCGTATATTCATAATAAAATTGCGGGTGATTCGTATCTTCACTCGTTTGTGTTCTAAAAGCCTTGAGGCCTGTTTTTGTTGTGGGATGTATAATGTCCCCAAAGTAGCTATTGCCAAGCCTACTCTGAATAATACTGTTATCACAAACGATATCATAAAAACCTGTTGTCGTTGGTGCAATAAAAGTAGCTGTTGCAAGAGTATTATCATAGTCAGTACCAGCGTCTTGACCATTTATTGTAGTCCAGGTTTCTATTGTATGTCTGGCAGCCAATCCACAAATAGAGCCAACTTCAGAAGTCCCATCCTTTGTGCCTTCTACTGCCTCTCTGAGGCTAGGCCATAAACTACATTCAAATCCTCCACCACCTACGATATTATCACAATAATTTATAAACTTTGCTAGCGTTACCGTTCTTGCCGGGTCTTCCCCTGATAAGTCCACGTTTATCCACCAGTTCTGATAAGTCCCTGCTGTAAAATCATTGCAGTTCATATTAATTCTGGCACCATAGTTTAATGTAGACCCTCCAGCCATAACCGCATCTTCAATTACTCCACCAGCTACACCGTCTTCAATAGTGGCAGTCGGGTCAATCTTTACCGGTGCAGCGGCCTGCCTAAACCATGTCTCATCAACTACCTTTTTAAATCTAAAATACCCATCCAGCTTGCCAAGTAAAACATAATAAACCTGCCCTATATCTCCGTTGGCATCTTCTGCATAAGGAGGATGGAAAGTGATCTTCTTTCCATCCTCACCCGTTGAAACTATCGCCCCTTCAATCAATTCCTCTGTATATGTCTGTCCATAATCCTTGACTGAAAAACTATATTCCAAGGGGGCCGTCAAAGGATTATCAATGACAAGCTCAATTTTCACCCCATTATATATTGGTGTATGCTCAATACTTATTCCATTATCTGCCGTAAACTTCGGCTTGCCATTTGCCACGTCAGGAAGACCACTATCAGCATCTATATATTTAATACTCCTACCATTTCCGTCTTTATATTTAATTTTGCAAAGATGCTTGTTTGTAGAGGCAACATCCGCAAAACGTAGTTCCCCATAGCGGCCCCGTTTTACCTTATGAGTAGTCACGCCTATAGCAACTTCTTCCACCCCCATATCGCAAGGTACAAAAGACCCGTCTGATTCGATATCATTCAAACCAT
>Ga0224502_10000034_pt1 | contig 38234 bp, 51 predicted proteins | sample SF_Oct11_sed_USG_5_FD_169104 | JGI IMG/M metagenome (GOLD analysis project Ga0224502, IMG submission 169104) | Sediment microbial communities from San Francisco Bay, California, United States - SF_Oct11_sed_USGS_13 | ecosystem: Environmental > Aquatic > Marine > Sediment | place: USA... | reverse complement strand
AAATGATGCGCGCGAAGAAAGCGTGTTACACGGACGGACAACTGGACGAGCTGGCCGAAGGCCGTGAGTCCCTAACCCCGGAGGAGGTCGCATCGCTCGATATATCGATCGATGATAGATACTGGGCGCTCTCCGCGGCCATGTCAAAAGAACAGAACCGGCGCGTAGCCCGGCGTATCGAAATGGACGTCATCCATCTCTGGGACGCGCCGCCGATCGTTAAACAGTACCTTGAGACCGGAGACGAGTCACTTCGTTCCGCCGCCTGGGACGCCGCCAGGGACGCCGCCAGTGCCGCCGCCTGGGCCGCCGCCTGGGACGCCGCCAGTGCCGCCGCCTGGGCCGCCGCCTGGGACGCCGCCAGGGACGCCAGTGCCGCCGCCAGTGAGAAATACCTCTCCTGGATGGTGGAGGAGTTATCCTAGATAGATTTCAAGATCCAACCAAGAGCACTTCCGAGTGTGATAAGTACCCCGGTCAAAATTCCAACCGTCTTACGCATCTCAGATCTAACAGACTGAAGCCCCTTGTAATACTCATCCTTCTTTACAACGGCTTCATTCAATGAGTTTTCTATTCGAGCGATTGCTTCGGCGACTTCGGCCAGTTTTGTTTCCATCGATGTCTTGTCCATTATTTCCTCAACATCGTCTTGGAAAAACGGATTACAACACCTGCTGTATGGCCCAACCAAATGTCTCGACCGTCGTGGACCATCGGGTAACTGATGCCAACCGGGGCTCCTCCTGTGATAGGATCCGGAGACATGCTGAAAAATGAAGTCCCAAGTGTGGAATCGGCTGGCCTGTACGGAGCGTTGTCGGCACCATCGCATGAGCCTTGGTTGACAAAATCGAGTCGTACCATCCTTGCGGTCTCGCCGGTAGCAATGTCCTCCTCTCCATGAGCCCAGAAGTCCATACCGTCAAACACGACATTCCACAGGTTGTCGACATCGGTCGACCCAGTTGTGATCAAAGATGTGTTGATGTAGATGCTTGTCCCGTTGGTGACAAATGAGACCGCTCGGACATTTGACGTATCATCCTTAAACGTCATCACTATGGTATTGCCAGCACAGCACAGACCACCCAAATAAACGCTACCATCATCGATGTCATCGGTGCCGGTCAGAGTCGAGTACATCCCTGACCCACCAGGGGACGCGATCGGCATAGATACGATCTGGACGTTGTTACCAGATGTGTCGCGCACTCCGAAAAACACATGGGTACCATTCGAACACAGACCGCGGGCGTCAGTCGTCGATGTCAGGGTCACCCCTCCGGCGCCCTCACCGTCCAGAGTCCCGTCTGTTGCGTCGATAATACCAACGGCGGCTGATGTCCCGGACGAGATTGTATTCCAGGACTGCAGGACAGCAAGCTTGTCCGTTGCCGCATAGATAATCTTCGGCTGCCCATCTGAGAGCGTAAACGTTCCGGTGCCAGTCAGATCTAGACCGGTCGCAGGCCATGATGTGTTTACCGTAAAATCAGCGAGCTTGTAACTCTGGACGCACCATGTCTCCGGAGATGCATCAGTGTCCTGAAACAGAACATAGCAGTATGTCCCGTCGTTGCACACATCTAGAGGAAACCAATCCTGTGTCCCGGTGGTGTCGAGCCCGCTAGAAAGATCGTTTTCTGACTCCAGCGACAAAGTAGCGAGATCAAGAACATCAACCTCGCACCCTGTAGTGTAGTTACATGCCAAAAGCTTCTTTTCACCAGAAATTCGAGCGAAATCAAGAGCATAGTACGCCTTGGTTGCATCACCAGTATCAAGGATGTTTTCGGGGGAGTCCACTGATTGCATGCAATCTGTAGGGGTAAACAGCCCCTTTTCAAACGGCGTCAGCCCTGTATCGTCAGGGACCCCCTTGACGTGATTCGCGACAGTATTCCCTAGGGTGTCTATTCGGTAACCATGACGGTTGTGGCGCTCATACGTGACGCGCTGCTTGACGTATCCATCTCCAACCCACGCTTCAAACTCGGTTTCTCCCTCGAGTTTTGATGTGTCGTCCTCACTCAGCGCCTTGATTTTGTCGATGCTCATTATATCTCCTGATCGGATGCCAACTGCTCTTTGATCTGTATTTCGATACCTGCCGGTTTCATGCCGCGCGTTTTTATGTAATTTCTGAGCCAATAGTTGAGATCATTATAACTGGAATGCTCAAACTCGACATACCTCGGCTCCTCGTGTATTTTGACTCTTGTTCCAAGCTGATACAGATAGTTGTAAACAACGTCTCGTGTGGCCTTATTCCGGAATGTTGCCGCCTTTGCTCGAATGATCTTGCGATATTCGGCATCCGAAATATACGTCCCGGGGTCAACCTGTGACGCGATTCCTTCGTTGCTCGTCAGATACCCGCCCTCATCGAGTGACGGCGGAGCGAGCCCGTGCTCATTATCCGGATCATCGGCAACCTCCCATGGTTCGCATAGCCAAAAAACAGCATCCTCTTGTGCAGGTGGCCTGGCTACGCCGATGAGCTCGCCAAGAAAATCTAGGATCTCCCCCTCAGCGGTGTCGATACTGAGGTGCGACAAGATGTAATCGATAGCATCTGACGTATCCTGGATCGGACTGGATAGGATCTCGAGTACCTGCAAAATGATCGGGCTGTGCCGATATTTTGCAAAGATTAGGTCGAGCATGTTTTGGTAGATGTTAGACATGGGTGATCACTATATCGGCGGAGTCAATTACTGCTCTTTGTGTGTTGCTTACGGCAATGTCAGATGTTCCAGTCGGAGATGGTGTGATCCCAATTTTCATGGTTGAAACGATACATCCAGGTATGGTGTAAATAGGAGAGAACAACTGATTATACAGGACGTCCTCACCGATGTTGTTGCCATCGAAAAATGCCGCCAATGCGGCCTTGATCTGATCGTCCCCATCGGCCGGGAATAGATCTGTCACTTGGATGTTCAAGTCGATGTAGATGTCCAGGTCTAATGCCCGCGTGAACCTGATAGTCCGGTCCTGTTTGAGGTCGATATTGTAAACGTCGACGCTGGTCGTGCCACTTGTCCCGATACCTATGGTGGTCTGCCCGTCGATGGCCGCTGCAACGTCGGCATCCGATCCGCCGATCACATAGACAAACACCGGCCATGTCTCGCTGTAATCCTCGATGACTAGGACAGCGGACACCCCGGACACATTACCGACTGCCTCGGATATTGAGGCCGCATCACGCTCGCCGGAAGTGTCTACGGCAGTCGTATGTCTCAACTTGAGTTCAGCGTCGGTCTCTCGGTTTCGCCCTGGGATCGCTGCGGCTGCATTAGTGACCGCGGTCCATCCGTCAACAGATGTGACGATGTTGTCAATCTCGCCGATGGCTGCGTTATACGGTCCGTTTTCTGTGCAGGTCGCCGCAACGTCAGATGATCCAGCGCCGGTGAAAACCAAAGCTGCGTCCGTCGTGAAATACACATTTGCATCTGTTTTCGCGGTGGATCCTGCCGGGATGGTGGCCGCTTTGGATACCGTGCACGTCAGAGTTGCAGTTGACGCCGATGCGGACTGTCGATCCAGGCCTATGAGCTCAAGGAAGTTATCTAGTGGAACGCCGGTGTTGTTGGCAACACTCATCGCATCGTAAATCTGCTGGATCTTTTCGTTCTGTCCGTCAGACTGATAGGCGATCTGCCGGAGCATATGCCCGAGCAGCTCTTTCTCATCGGTGGAGATGCTCTCTCCCTTCCACGCGATGACGGCATCAATCATGTCCGATAGGATCTGAGCATACGGATCCATCGATATGCCAGTTGAATCATATGTGCTCATAGTTGTATTTCCTCACCGATCTCGAGCTCACCCCAGTCAGATTTGACTTTGAAATCCAGGTTTAGAACGCGATTGATATTTTGCCATGACCAATAAGTGATTGAATTCATCCCGGGCGTGCTGAAAATCACACGTTTGATCTCCAACTCCTTGGCCCCCCTTGATTCGGATGGATCGAATATGAGCCCCCAATTCGTGCCGGCCACAGGATCTATGATCGTGTTAACCAGGGGATTGATGTTCTCTCCCTTGTTGGCCAAATCTCTGACTTCTACGCACTCTTCGCGGTCAAGCAAGAGGCGCTCTTTCATCTGCACAGCCGCCGCTTCACCGTTTTCCGACATCTGCAATATGCCGTCTTCTAAGACCATGTCTTCGTCGCCGGCCGCATTTTTTACAAGTTTGATCACTATCGCCATTATGGTAGCCTCACATCTGCGACTTTTGCACCAGCCATATCAGCCGTTGGTGGCGTTCCTGTTGATGTAGTAGGAGCTATGACTCCAGGTGTAGCACTAGCCCCAACAGTTGCCGTTGTAATGTGTATATGAGCGTTGTATGCCGTCACAAGAGCATTTAGCTCGTTTTTGAGCTGATCGAACGCTGCTTTCATAGCCGTAAATTGCACAGCGTAATCTGTACCATCCTGAACAACTGTTTCCGCAGCTGATGTGACAAAGTTTCCGGTGGCTGTCAGAGTTATGTCATCTTCTGAGTTTAGAGACACTTTGCCATCAGTGTCTATCGTCAGTGTTGATTTTCCATCGCTAACATTGATGTGTATCGTCTCATCGGCCATCACCGATATTTCGGTGAGTCCGGAACGAGTCCGGAGGGAAATCCGATCGGTTTTGATCGGCTCGACCATCAGGCCGTTGTCGCCATCTTCGACAAGGTGCATCAGCGACGGCTCGAAAACCGCATCCCTGAGATCCATGCATCTGGTATCCGATGGTTCGACTATTCCCCCGGCGACCTTCCAGTTGTCAATGTCACGATCACTTATATGGACATATCCGTAGCTTCCAATCGCTGGGGCAACAGTGCACCACAGTTTCCCGGATCCATATTGACGGACAAGTATTTCCGTCAACTCAGGGAGTTCTACAGATTCAGTATTGTTCGCATCTGTAAACCGGATAGCTTTCCTGACCGGCTTCAGTTTTACAAGATTTTGAGCATCATCGTATCCGGTCACCTGGCAAAAACAATGCGTCCGTAACTCGACTTTCTTTTCATCAAAAGCCGCATCTGCTAGTCTTTTCGTCTCTCGTGCGTCCATCAGCTCCCCTCAAACAGATCAGCCTGAATCGATGTGGTAATCCCGGCATGGTTGTCACCACGGTGTTGCAGCCTCTGGATCCTGTAATAGGCCTCATCACCTTCGATCTGGCATACCGTATCAGGCTGCAGATTCGGAAGCCCGAACATCTCGACTGATTTTCCCTTGATGTCAGTGTCAACCGCGTCCACCTGCACAAGAGCCCTGTTTTGGTCGAGCAGCTTCTTCTTCGAGGTCTTCTTTACCTTCGATTTGTTGACCGTAAAGTGGTTGGCAGCCGCCGCCGCTTCTGTATTGTTTAGGCTCAGAGAGTACCAAAGATCCCTCACATCGCGCCTGTTTGTTGACTGCGGCTTCTGTGTCAGCATGGAGTTGGTGATCTCTACCACTGTGGCGACGGGTGGCTCAAAGACAGAAGAGATATACAGGGTTCCATCGACGATATACGCAAACATCCCAGCTGTCTTGAGGAGAGTTTGCAGATTCAGAAACGCTGGCCCGGTAAAAGATGCCGCCGCCAAGATGTTCCGGTCTGGGATATTGCCCTTCTGGATCGGTAATCCAACCTCTGCGGCCATCGCGTCGATTATGAGCGAAAATGCTGTACCGCTCTCGTAATTCAGCGAGATGTACTTGTCCCGAGCGTGAGACCGCTGGCTCTCACAAATCAGCGTTGTTACAGATCCAGGGTGCTCCTCTTCTGTAAAACAGTCGACAATTTCGCCTATATAGCACGATGTCAGCTCTGTCTGTCCGTATTCGTTGTAAAAGATCTCGATATTAGGATCCCCACCTGATGCAAGGATCTCAATCGTATCATCGTTAAGGTTATAGATCTGAACAATGGCTTGATTCGGCTCGCCGGATAGATCCTTCGTGACATCGATCTCGATGTCGAGACGAACATCCTCTTCGGCGGAGTCCCAAACGTCGTCAAATATAGTCTCAACCCTGACCCGGATTTCTGGATTTATCGCGTGTGCCATCTATCTACTCCAGAGGATAATATCTCAACCTCCACCTGTCCCCCATACCCTCGTATGTCGGGTTATCAAATCCGTTGTCAGTATCTTCGACCCATAACTCACCGAGTATGTGCCCGTATCCATGAGGGCCAAGGAGATCAACACCTGGGAGTAGGGCCTTACTTTTGATGGATATGGACGAGTCAGATAGTGATGTCAGATCCATATACCACTTGTCATTATCTACGAGATACCGGATCCAAGATTCGTATTTGTTACCATCAAGGTCTTTGCTGCCACGCTGAGATGGTACGCTGGGGCGGATGTTAAATTCGACGTAATCTGACATCAAAACCTCCCAACGTTAGCATCAGCAGCGGTTTTTGCAGCCGATATGTCAACAGCGGTGTCGCCACCCTGATTTCCAAACGATACCAAACGCACAGTGCCAACCCACCCTTCCCAGTCCTCTTCAGCGTCATACACAGGTTCGATCGACTCGATAACGAATTTTGGGAATCCCATGTCATGAGTTGTTACAGCGACAATTTCCTTTGATTCTTGAATCGAGTAGAGAAGATCGCGCTTTTCGGTCCACGTCTGTGTGAGCAATTCAAGGTCACCGGTAAGACCGGCGGTCACAAACCCCTCTGGGGAATAATCCGGGTTTGCCAGGACAATGTCCATTTCGAGCTCAACTGGGACGTCAATCACACCAACGTCCACAGAGTACCCAGCCTGCACCGGCCTCCGTGTCACCTCTTTACGGTGAACAACACGAACACCTGTGAGAGCACTCACGATGAGTTCACCGATCATCACCTGTTGCGCCCCGATGGATCCATCTCTGATGCTCGCAACCGCGTCTGCTATATTAGTTGGGATAGTCATTTAAATCTCCGCAGGAACAGTTGAACCAAGCACTCGCTCAACGTCATGCCGCTGGCGCTCGCCGATCTTCCACCACTCGTCCTTGACAGCTTTCGCAATGTCTCTCGGTTTCGCATCGCTTTTCGCGGTGACAGTTATAGTCGCATCGCCAAAGTTGACATTTACAATGTTTTTGTTCTGTTTAAGCTGTTGCATCAACTGCTGGCGTGCCTCAGGCGACCGCTTATAGTACTCTGCGGCGTTACCCTTTTGCAGTGCCAGGTTTACAACTCTATTCCCCTCAGGGTCCATTCCGGATAGAAGAGGGGTCGCGAACGGGTTCAGCGGTTTGGTTTTGCCACCCTGGAAAGCTTTTTGTCTCACACCTCGACGGCGCTTGGATACCTCTTCAGCTCGCTCAGCTGTTTTTTCCCGCTCCTGAGCCCTTGCCATATTTCCGGAAATCTCATCTAGATCTGATGTGTAATCACCAATCGCATCGGCATTGTCTTTTAGCTGATCGGCGATGCGGTCCATTTGCTCAATCAGCAATTTTCGCTCATCACCTTGAGCGTTTACAAACCGGTCATATGTTGCATCTCGCTCTTGTTCAAGCTTGGATCTCTCAACCTGATAGGTATCAAGCTGGGCATTGAGCGCATTTTCAAATCCATCTTGTGCCGTGGCAATTGCTTCTGCTGTGCCTTTGTTTATCGCGGTGTGAAATTCAGATCTCGCAACATCGACATTTGCCATTTGTGTTACAGCTGGAGAAAACTCAGCCATTGGATCAAATTCGCTCTTGCCACCACGGACGCGTCCTTGTATCCCCTCTGACTCACCAACACCGTATTCAGCTCTAATTTGACCTAAGATCTTATCCCGAAGGCGCTTTCTTTCTTGGATACGCCTTTCTTGCGCGTCCCTGTTACCCTGGCTCATCATGGTACGAGCGTCAGATGATACGGTTATTCCCTCTTCTACCTTCTCAAGATCGCGCAACCTGCCTAGTAAAGTGCTGGTTTTTTCCTCACCAACATTGAGCAATCTGAGATCATCTCCATATTTGGCGTAAAATCCCTTAAGACGCTTCTCTGCCTCTATGACCGGCCCCATGATTAGATCTGCGAGACCCCAGGCCGCTATTGCCGCCGCGATTCCAACGCCTGCCGCACTGAAAGCTGCCGGGAGTTTGCTCACCGAGGTGGATGCCTTAGCAACGGATGCTTCAGTGGCAGTTCCAATTGATTTTGACGCAGCCGCTGCTGCCTTGGCCTGCATGACGAATTTTGCAAGCCAGTCCACCATGCGAAGACCGCGAATAGCCAGCATCGCAACACGCCATCGCACCCACATCTTGACGATAGTTGTCAACGTGTCAGAAAAATCTTCGGCATTAGATGTCACTCCACTGAGTAGACCGCTAAACATAGATATTGCAGGAGATAGCCACTCAGAAATACTAGACGCTGTCATCTGGATCCCAGGGATGATCGTCTCTTCGAGGGTTGTTCCGAATGCCTGTAATGCAGGTATCGCATCGGTTTCCACCCACTCGAAAAACTCACCTGCGTCGATACCCTCTAGACCGCTGATTATCTTTTCGATGATACCGGACTGCTCAAGCATCTCATCAAACGCATTTTCCCACGTCGACGTCAACGCCTGGATTCGGCCTCCTGTAGTCTCAAGATACTGATCTTGATTTCGCTGGACCACACCATTTGACTCTTCGATCTGGTCGAGTATCGATTTGATGGATGTGGCCTGCCCCTCCATACCCTGCTCGTTGAGACCGGCAAGAGCCGCAGCAACAGAGATCGCATTTTGACCGACGATGTCTTTCAGAAATCCAAGGCGCTCAAGAGGAGCCTGCTCCTTCATCACCGCGCCAAGGTCGCCGAATATATCGCCAAATCCGCGAATGTTCCCAGCCTCGTCTGTGACCTCAACACCTTTGCCGCGGAGCTTTTTCTGCACATCATCACGTGCAAATTGGGTGAGTATCCGCCGGATGAGCCTACCAGGCTCCTCAGCCTTTAGACCAGCAGATGCCAGCGAACCAGCGATTGCCATGACCTCTTTTTCTGAGATCTCGCCAGCCACCGCGAGAGGTGCGGCTTTTTTCGAAAATTCGAACAGCTGCTCAACGGACATGTTTGCAGCATTTGCCGCCGCAGTGAATTGATCCGCCATCTCTGTTGCTGCAGCGGTTGCTTTTTCCGGTGTCGACGTGTCCTTTCGAAACAGCGTCAGCGCATCGGAGAGCAGGTCATTGGCACGAGCCTGGTCAAGGATGTTGTTTTCTGCGTCACGGTTGGCCCGGGCAAAAAGAGCACCAACTTTGGACAGTTCAGCAATCGTCTGGGCGTTCTTCTGACCAGCTTTTGCCCAAAAATGAGCGGAGTCGGCCATCTCTGTAGCAGATACCTTGACCTCATTCGCAGCCTCACGCACAGCATCGCGATACCGCTCAGCTCCACGCGCACCATGCTCAAAAGCTGCCTCTCCGGCATTGGTGATCGTCAAGGTTGCCGTTGTGATCTCGTCAAATCGAAGATAACGATCCTTGGCCTCACCGATCTTACCCAATAGACGGTGTAGACTGATAACAGCAATCGCCGCTGCCGCCGCGCTCTTGGCCATGGCGCCAAATCCGGACTGGGAACCTTGGCCGATCGCAAGAAATGTTTTCCGAAATTCTTCCCTTGTCCGCTTGGCAGCTTTGACTTGGCGCTCGATTTGCTTGGCAGTTTTCCTCGCCTCGGCGGCAACACGCTTCTCTTCGCTGGCCCTCTGCTTTGTAGACTTGATGGCGTCCATACCGGCTCGCCTGATCAGACGACTTCGCTCTTTTTCTGCACGAATCGCCTCTTTGGCAGCTACTGATTCAGCTGATGCCCTCTGTTTACCGAACTTTTTGGCGGTCTGCTCGACGTTGGAGATCCGCGTCTCTAAACTTTGGAGGCTCTTCAGAGCCTGCTCGACGTCGTACGTAACCCTTAAGATTGTCTCTCTTTTTTCCGGCATCAGTTGTGTCCTTGGGTGGCGAATCTATCTGCTGGCGCTCAATTTCGAGATTGAAAAGCATGTTTTCCTGATACCGAGCAAATTTCGGCATAGGCCACTCTTCAACTTCCAGCGGGCTACGTTTGTAATATCTTGCGACACTGGCTATCTCCATGTCGGCCAGCGTCAAAGTCGTGTGTTCTGGAAATACGAGATTTTCATCTCGTTTTTTCGGAGTTGTTAGAGGTTCTCCGTCATATCGGAGGCCTCCCCTTGCAGAAAAGGGAAGTAATCCGGGTAATTTGCTGCCACAGCAAACAGAAGAGCTTCATAAAGTAGATGTGGTTTCCTAGCAAAAGAATCACAAAAACCAGCTTCATTGCACTTTTCTCCAGCCACCTCAGCATTAGGCAGCATAAATGCACACAGCTCGTAAATTTCCTGGATCTCAAGTTCGGAAAACAGCTTTATAGCCGAATCAATATCAGCGACTTTTTCTCTCCAGGCTTTTACCTTCTCATGGTATAGCCAGATTCCATGCATCGCGTCAAGTAATACAAATTTGTAAGCAATTCCATTTCCTACGATTTTCGCAGTTTTATTCATAATATCCTCCTCATCTAGTGATTTGCGGAAGTCTGAGACCGTTGAATAATACCATCCGGTCAGCTTCCAAAATTATTGTAACGAGCGGTGCCTCTCCCTCTCTTGCAAATTCACCGATGTCTGTGACCCTACAGCCGGTCCCGATGACACTGGCAGTACCACCTGTGCTGATGTCAGATATAACACATGGCATAGGTACACCACTGGCGTTAAACATCTCCACGATGGCAACAGAAAAAGAGCCTTGTAGAAATCTTAGTTCGATCAATCCTCCTGTGTTCCTGTTTGATAAAAAGGCGGCTCCGCCACCCAGAGACGAAAATCTCTTCGCTCTGGGCTGCAGAAACCTACATTTTACGCTGTCCAGACCGGACATTGGAACAAGCGGGCTCCCATATGTCACAACTGTATCGGTGAAACAGTATGGTAACTGTGGGTAACCAGCTATAAATGAATTGTCGCCTAAGACTTCGGCGATTGTTGAGATGGGATTTGGCACGGGTTTATTCCGTTACGTTGATGGTGAATCCGCCGGTTTTGGCACTGAGTACAGCGCACTCCAAAACCCAGACGGTCATGTTGGTCTCTTCGGAGCGCACGATGTCCTGATGTTTTTCGAAGAAACAATAAGAACAACTCGCGTTCAATTCTGGAGAAACAGGGTCGGTGAACGTGAATGCAACTGGATTTTCAAGATCAGCCAGGGTACTCAGAGTACCCATGCTTGTGGACGAATCGGAAACCTCAAACTCGAGGCGGCCCTGTTTTGTTCGAATCTTGTTGAACGTTGTCATTCCAGAAGCGACACGTGTTTTTGTGATTTTTGCATCATCGAAGATGACAGAAACACGGTTGAGTCCATCAACAGTCAACGGTCCATCCAGATCCGAGCTCGTGATAGTCAAGGTGATTCCGCCAGCATCATTCGGCTGGAAGTTTTCGGGGGCATCATTCCACATGTTTTACCTCCCTTATGCCGTTGCCGTGGCGGTGGCCACAACATCGTTGATTGCGTATGCGCTGATAATAGCTGCAACCTCTGACAATGTCAGAGTATGCGTAGCCTGCTCGACAAGAGCAATATCAGCCGCAGACGGTACGTTGATTGTGTATGAAGACGAGCATCCACGATCGATCAGGATCTTCAAATACTTGAAGATGATTCCGCAAATCGCCTGAATGTCGGTGTCGCTGAAAACGACCTCGTTTAGTTCGAGGTACGCCTCAATCTCTTCGGCTGCCCGCAGCTCAGCCCAGCTATACCCGATCCGGTGTTTCATCTCGATCCCGGCGAACGTCAGGCCATGATTGCACATGACATTTGTGCGAGGTGTGACGAGATAGTCACAATTAACCGCATCCAGTGCAGCTCTCTCGGTCGGAGTGAGATCGATGATAGATGTACCATCGGCGCCGAGACCAGACTTGTAGACCCCGGAAAGAGGATTGTTCGCAAACGAAGCAGACCCCTCTGGGCGTGTCAGAATCTGACCGTTTTCTGTGGCCGACGGGTAATCACCAAGATGCTCTGTGTAAACACCTCGAGCATAGCTGTTGCTGGCGTTACTGAGCAGATATGCAATCGATGTCGTATCGGTAGAGTCTTTGGCGTTGGCATCACGGACGTTGAGCTCCAAGATTTTGCCATACGAAGCGCATGCTGTGCCAAGAGAATTTTGCTGAGCGATCGACGCGCCTATCTCGTGGATGATACGGATCTCGTCTTCTAGCTGCAGAACAGCCGCGAGTGCATCATCAGGATCCTCGGCGTCAATACCGGCGACCTCGAAGGATTTCGAATCGATGTTCAAAAATCCAGACGTCGTGATGTCGGTTCCGGCGCCAGCCGTCGGCGCGATGATGGAATACGTGTCTGCAGCAGCACCTGTGGTTGCAGATGTCAGCACCATGTTTCCGAGTGCATCAATCTCGACGGTGGCCGCCGAAAGATCAGCCGCAAAAGTTGTCGATGTCTGCACCTCGGTCTCGATGACCGCAGCAACGTCAGCCATGCTAGTGACTGCAGCCATTGTGCCAGTCGCAAATTCCTCTGTCGATGTTCCATCAGTGATCGCGAAATCACCGATAGTGACAACTGTCCAATCGGCGACAGTCGTGTTGTAATCCTGCATAACAAATGCAGGTGCCTGAGCGGTGGATGCCCACCGAATGATATATGCCTGAGCGACATTGCCGGTATACCAAAGTTTTCCACACCAGTCGGCTGCAGCTGTCGTCGTAGTCAACGTGGTAGCGTAATCGCTACGTGTGACAATAATGTATCGCTGATACAGCGGTACCTCAACAGCATCGACAATCAACCCCGGGACACTAAACCCAGCGGTGGCCGGCGGAACAGCGGTCAGTGCGATCGTTAGACTGACCTTTTCCGAAAGTTTCATTTTTACTCCACTATGACAGCGCCACTTGAGTCAACGCTGTCAACCTTGAAATTGTGATTAATGTGTGTATGTGTGACGACTGTTCTCAGCAGGATTGTCAGTCGTTGGTGATAATAGATGCGCTCATCGTCAAACTCTGTCATGTCGTCAATGCTGACGATTTCCCGAAAACCGATGTTTGAGTTTTGGAATATCGTCTTGATTGCCTGCTCTTTTTCACAGGCAATTGCGCATTTCGCCAGCCATCCCATGCCAAACTCACTGTTGTAAAGATCGACATGTACTCTGACCAAAAATTGACAATCGGTCCCAGAATAGACGGTATGTGGATCTTCGCCGGTTATCCCAGACTCTTTGGTCCCACGGACTGCGATGTACTCGGGCTGCGAGTTTACAGCTCGATACGTCATGTATGGGACCTCTGGTCTGGTGTCCGTGTCCGCCCATCTGTAGTGATGTACTTCTCTGCATCCAAATGTATCGCCACACGCAACGAGCCAGTCTCTAACTCCGTCCATGTTCGACCTTTCCTACAAAGGACCTTTTTAGAGTCCCAGTTTTCACACGATCGCACTTTTGAGAGATGTCGCTGGCAATCTTGTCCAAGGCTTTTTGCAATACAGCCTCATCACCTGTCTCCAGGTACTCAAACTGCGATTGATCCATCTCGTCAGACCATCCGTCAGAAGCATCCTCAGCGCGTTCGATGAATTTCGATGGGGGGATTTTCTCGGTACCGTCGTTTTGATAACGAGCTACATCGGCGACCGGCGTCCTACTTTTTGTCGGATACTTTCCCTGACTTTCCACCGTCAGACTGGTTTCCCGCAGCCGTAGAAGTCTCTTTTTGAGCTGCTTTATCTTTTCGAGCACGTTTCACCTTGTTGGCTTTCTCGCTGATCTCTTTCTCTTTCTTCTTTTGGGCATCAGACTTATTGCTGACGCTGCGGCCAACAGGAGTCGGCTGGATGAGCACTTTCTCAGCGAGATGATCTACCGGCTTCTTGCCCTTGGGGCAGCTCTTCAGGATCTCGTTGTCACCAGGAAGCAGATCATCAAACGAAATCTTGTGATGTTTGCGCAGTACACGAAGAGTTTCCGCAAGGATCGCATCATTTTTCGGATACAGATCCGGATAATTGTGACCACCAGGACGAAGAGTGACCAGCTGCAAGACGCCTTTCCGATCGTGATACGGGATCGGGGGCGGCGGTTTTAGACAAGTAATAAACATTTACCATACCCTCTCAAAATAGACAGGGTGATCCATTGTCTCCCCATCGTCGTTTACGCCATCACCGTCAAGGTCTACCCAGATCGGCAGTTGGCAAATTGATTCCAAGGCAGCGGAGTAAGCCTTGCTATGTCGCTCAAACTCATCGTTTGAGGCCTCATCACCATCGCGGGCCCACATTTCAGCGACTTTAGCCATCAATGGCGGAGAGATGAGCGTAGAGTCTTTAATGCGTGCAATGTCGCACCCGCGAGATGCAAGATCTAATCGCAATTCTGCTTGTGCCAACCGGATGATGGTGTCCAACCGGTCGGCAGGTTCTTTGAGAGCTTTGTATGCCCTCGAGTATAGAGCTGAAAATTCAGAAGTAAACGTCGATACGTCAATCTGAGAGTCAGTCTCAATTTCTGCAAGCTCAGTCAGCGAATCGCCGGACCCCGTCGGAGTCCAGGTGATTACCAGCTGTTCACCGGCCGGGAAAACATCGGTGTCTGACAGATCGACTGTGGCGATCGCTGTCATCCTGTTGACGGTCGCCCCGGCTTCGAAATCTCGGTCAACGTACTCTTCCAGCTCGGCTGTCAGATTTGTAGAGTCATATCCTTTGACGATATGCTCTTCGTATCCGTTGATCCCGTCTATCCGGATCAGGTCACCAATCGCGAGCGCATCCGACCCTGCCTCGAGAGTAATCGATCTACTGTACCGACGAGAATCCACATCAAGAGCAGCCTCTGTGTACAAGGATGCAGCAGTCGCCGCAAGAAGTTCTGTCGCGTCAAAATCGGCGATCTGGACACTGACAGCTGTCAAACTGGACACGTCCCACGTCCGAGAATACTCAAGGCGCAGCTCAGTGTCTTTGTTGGTAAGGGTTTTCATGCGATCACCAACGCATGTGGCGGGGCAGATAGAGATCCGTCTGAAGCCGAAATCCACACATAGGCCGTTGTGGTCCAAGTGATAGTGTACGGCGTTGCTGTCTGATCTCCTCTATCTGTTGTCAGAAAGACATACCCGGTTTCAGAGAGATTTATATCTCCACGGGCAACCGTGATCGTCACGCTGTTGTCAGCCCAGGATGTCTCTGCCTGGCCAACGATCTTTGTTGCAGATCCGTACACCGAGTTATTTGCAATCTCAACAGCTCCATCATACTGATACGGCAGGGCATCAGTCACCGTCAGCACAACACCCTGCTGACCGTTAAACAGAGTCGTGTCGGACATGTTCGTGATCGTCGGCGCAGAAACAGCTTGCCCACCCCACGCAACTGGAATGTTTTTGTAGTTGTCGAGTGATGTAGGACTGTTTCCGGCTCCTGCAAAACAGTCAGTTTTAGTTGGTGTTCCGGTTCCAAAATCGCAATTCCAAAGATCTGGAGCTGTTCCCTGTGTGCCAGTAAACGCCGTCCTGTTGAAACAATTTTGAAAATTAATGCTTTTGTTTAAAAACCTAGTTGGTTGATCACCGTCGTTATAAAAAACCAACGGATTTATTTGTAAATTAGGACAAGATAGGAAAGTCCCATTAAATACTGTAATTAAATTCGAACTTAAAAGACCATCTGGAACACTTGCTATACCTGTATTGTAAAATGTTGTTTGTGCTATTGTAACGTTTGTACAATTGTCTAAAAAACCAGATTGTATATCATAGTTGGTAAGCCCACAGGACGCAAAAGCAGCTGTCAAGCTAGTTAGTCCACTTTTTGCTAATATACTACCTGTTCCCAATGTTGCAATATTTGAACAACCATAAAATACATTTGTTAAGTACTCAAACCCATCAAAATCCTCACTTGTGCCCCAGTTTACAATATCAGTGACTTTTAGTTTGTCACCGGCGTTGTTAAAACTTAATCCATCGAACTGACCTTGGATCTCGATCTCATAGGTACCTGCACCGGCATACGTGTGAGTTATATCCACATCATCATACGCAGTGATCGAGCTATTGGATGTATCTCCCCAATATACCGTCGCATTGTATCCTTGTCCGGATACCGTCGGCAGGGTAAAATCGAGATCCCCTGCTGACACTGTAACCTCAAACGTAAATCCAGCCATGTTTTAGTCCGTATCTATGTCAGTGTGTACTGCCGCTGCACCACCAGGGTTTACCTCTGTATTGTGCTCATCAACTCTTGCTTTGCAAAAAGCCCGGATCCCGGCCATCAGATTTCCTGTCCCGCGGAAACGAGCGTCGGCAATGGTAAGCTGTGAAGCATTTGCGTAGAAAATCTTCTCGACATCTACGTAACCGAGTGGTTGGTCAGCTATGTCCGGTGTGCCATCTTGATCGGTGTCGGTCTGGACTTTCAAGCGAAGCTGGAACATCTCACATGGCGTTCCTGTCGAAAATTCGAACTTTGCTTTGATGTCATCGATGTAGATGACAACCGGGTGTAAATCAGCAGGGTCTGTTTTTCGATAAATCTGGGAGGTGAAAATCATATGATCTCCTTGTATTTTTGTTAAAGATCCGAGGTATCAATATCAAACTGAATTGAATTGTCTGACCAGGAATCTATGTTGGTTTGCTCTGAAATTATAGTAGTATCGGTGATGACCGGTGTGCTCGTCAGATATATTTTACCCTGTGTTGCACCGGCGTTATTGCATGCAATGACGATATTTGTCTGTGTCGGAGTGACCGAGTCATCCCCATCGACGTTATAAATTACCGGTAAGCCAGCTTCGGATTGCGGCCAGTCCTGGAGCGAGTATTTATCCAGCGTGTCATGGAGCGTCCGAATCTCTGCATCCGTCAAGATCTCGTCGCAGATTAAGAGCCAGCACAGCGCGCCGGTCACCTGCTCACTGCCTCCTGAGTCGTTACCGATCAGGAGATCGTCCGTGTCCGTGTCGTCGATGGTTGCAGTGTCGATTGATTCGCCGATGCTTTCACCGTTGGCGTAAAAAATAGGTTCCTCGCCATCGGCGCATGTCACGGAAACACTGGTTACCCCAGCTGACGGAACAGACCCAGACTGGGCCCCGTTGAGATCCAGTGCGATATTTCCACCGTCGTACAACAGTGACAGATCATAGTTGGCACCCTTTTGGACCAGTGTTGCTGAGGCCGTGGCGAAATTTCCTGATAGAAAGATGGTGATTTTGTCTGAGCGAAGGCCTGACTCATCAGCTACAGTTACAACCGATGTTGCCCCGTCAAACGTAATTCCGTTGTCCCAGGTTATATCTGTCGGTACGGCCGAAACGCTCAGGTCAGAAAAATCTATCAAAGAATGAAACGGATGATAGAACGCATAGCACTGGATCGCTGAGTCTCTGATCATCCTCGACTGAAAAGGGGGGATGATTGTCTCCTGTCTGAGCCTGTTGAGTTGCTGCCACTCTAGTTGATACAACTCGAGATCAGAAAGCGCGTAGTCTAAAACAACCAGGCTATGGAGATTACCAGCGAACGCCCCACCAACCGTCAAGAGATCCTTGACAGTTGAGTCGCTGCACTGCGTCACATATGGAATTCCATCTGGATAGCTTGACGAAAAACAGGCCGAGACCGTGTAATTCCCTGTGAGATCCGGCCAGTTGCCAACGTAATCATCCACCCCATCAAATGTGTAATAGGCAATCCGTCCGGATGTGTCGCTGACGAACGTTGGGAAAGTTGACGCCGTTGCCCCATCTCCCTTGACAAGATCCCTGGAAGACTCAAGGTTGTCCCAAATGTAATTTCCAGAGGTATCATCACTAAACGGCTCGCATCCGTAGGCAGCATATGGCTGTTTCAAAAGTCCATCAAATTTGAGAGGCATAGGCCGCGTGCTCCTCCTCGGTCAGCACGGTGTTGTAGATCCTAACACCGTGCACGGATCCGGTCATGTAGTTTGTTCCAACACCGCCAATGTTGATCAGTGATGCGGCGCCGATAGGCCCGGCTTGGGTTGTCGCCTGATCATCAGCGGTCTCGTCGTCGACGTAAAGGATGTGCTCATCGGTGCCGAGATCGACGGTGTATGTCACTGTGTGCCAGTTGCCATCAAGAAAACTCCCTGTCACATCACACTGTGTGGCGATGCTCGCCCCTGCCGAATGCGTTGCGTAAATTCCACTTGCATCGGCCCAGATCTCAAACCCATCCGCTGGAGTTCCGCCATGAAGACTTGCAGACCCGATGATTGGCCCAGCAGCGGTCATCTTCGCACGAGTCACGACGGAAAATGTGTCAGATGTCGAAACAGCTGGATAAATGATCTTATTCGATCCGTCGAAGGTTGCCCGCCTGTTCACGGTCGGAGATCCGGTCAATGACCCAGCATTTATCCGGACCATACTGTCAGACACAAAATTATCAGCAAATATGCAACCTCTTTGCCGCTCAGCCCATGTGGCATGGTTACGCGGGTTTGACGGCTCTCTGAATTCCCTGAACAGCTGACCAGTTAATCCTGACAAAGCACCAGACCCGGTTATTCCACCGACAAGCTTATGCCATCTGATATTTTGCTGTGAAAAAGTTCCAGACCCGGTAATCGATCCGGCATCCTCCTCACGGACACCAAACCCGGCAATCATGGATCCATAATCAGTTGTCGCTAACGATGATAGCGATGCCGGTATGCCACCTGCATATGTTGTGGACGTATCTCGCTCGTGGTCAAAAGGTGTGATGCCAGAATTTTCGAATATCTCAAATGTCCCTGAGTGAGTAGTGACAAAAACAAGCCAGTAGGATGTCCCAGAATATATCAGATAATCTGGAACAGTTATGTAATTCCACGAAAATCCTGTGCACTCTACCCCAGTGTTTTGATATGTTAGTCTTGTTGACGGCCCACTTGAATCAGAAAACAGAGCAGCCTTGAAAAATCCAGCTGTCTCATTGCCAATATATATCCCAATCTGATTTAACACACCTGTATAGTCAGCTGTGAATTTTACACAATATGTGTCGTCTACAACTGGTGTCCATCTATTACCATCTTGCGTTTCATTGCCTACTAATTTAATAGCCATTTTAGGACACTGTCAGGATAGTGGAGAGGTTCAGGGCGAACTCATCGCCATCGTTGAGGGTGATGGACGCCCCGAGATCCCAGTAGCATATGAGCTCATCGTTGGCAGCGGTGTCATTGTACAGCACATAATATCGAAATGGTCCGATGTTTCCACCTGATGCGGTCCACGAAGCTTCCCCGCTCATCACCCAAGTATAAGTTCCACCTGACTGAGAAGATGACGAAACCGTGACGGTGTCACCACCGGCCGTGTAACCATTTCCGGCCGAGATCTCTGTGATGTCAGCAAATTCATCGTCGGTCGCGACAGTAGGAGCTGTATTGGACAGCGCGATCTTGAACGTGTCAGACCCAAGATTGTGGACCTTTTCGAACGCATCTTCATAGAAACAATCGAACTTATATGCTGTTAGTGCCATTTATAAATCTCCAGACTCGAATCCTACTCGTGTCGTGTGGTAGTAAAAAGCTGCGCAGTTGACGGTGCAATCTGTGATGTCACTATCGGCCTCTAGATTCAAGGTCGCATAAATCGCATCACCAGATATAAGCTCGTTTCCTAGTACCAGCCGATCGATCTCTTTTGAAAAAGACAGCTGATAGTACAGTGGTATTTGCCCAACTGTGCCTTCTGCGTAAAATGTCTGACCTCGGATGCTCTGAGTTTCTGAAGATCCGTAGCGCAGCACGAACTTAAACTTGATCTTGTCATCAGGAGATCCGGCTGTGTTGTCAACCATGCTTGTGACATTTGCAACAAACACAGGATTTCTGGACTGATCCCAGTCATCACGAAGATGTACGGCTGCTTTTAGTTGATCAGTTGATGCGTTCAGCCTCATCCCTCCAAGGTAGTCATCAGAGGCGGTCACGAACATTGCGCCAGAAGCACCTGGGTCAGATGATTTAAGGTCAATCTGTTGACAATTCAGGTATTTAGACTCAAGCGATCTGATCGTACCGTCCATGACCGACATATCGGCGATAGTGACACACGGAAGAGGTATATCCACAGTCGTTGTCCCAGATATTGTCACCCCGTCCGGATTGGCATATTCGACGAGGACTTTGTCACCGTTAGAAAAACCATGCAGGCCCTCAATCGCGATCGTCTCATAACCGACCGGGCTGAAAAATCGAACAACTGTCTCAAATACCGCACCAAGAGGGCTGATTTTTTTGATATACAAAAAACCCTCTGATGATGGTGCAGGTGACAAAACCAGATCTATGCGAGGTACGTTAAAATCACTTTTAAGATAGATTTCCCACGCAATTGATCCAGACGTTGGTTCCAAGGCAAGAATGTGTCTAGGCATTTCTCCCCCCCGAAAAAAATGGATTGCATAACGGCTACACGTCTCCGGCCTCCACGCCGACGTGCGTTGTATTGTAGTAAAAACTTACATCGTTAACGGTGACATCAGTGACATCACCTGTTCCGAGGCAGTAAAAGATCATGTTGATCACATCGCCTTGAGCTATCGGATTGCTAGCTGCGTTTCGATCTAGATCAATTTCCTCTTTAAATCTCGCGTATTGAGCGCATGCCCCTACGGTGGCAGACCCTGTAATAGTCTGAGTCTTTAGAGCTGCATCACCTACTGCGCCGTAATAGCAAACAACCTGAAAATCTACAACATCAGTTGCAGTACCTGCAGTGTTATCAACATTAACTGTAAATAACACTTCGAGATCTGGATTTGTCGATGTATCCCAATCTGCGTGAATATCAGTTGACGCCGTGATGTTTTCTGTTGGTGTGTTGAGCTGCCAGCCTCGAAGCCGTGTAGAAGATGGGTTAACCCAAGTTGCGCCACTAGCACCTGGATTGGCAGATGAAATCGGAACATGGTAATATCTGCGATAAGATGATGACTTCGAACGGATTGAGCCATCATCAAGTGACATCCCTGCGATATATACCGTCGGAACAGGTATCTCAGTATTTGCTGTCCCTGTGATGGTGACCCCATCTGGATTTGCGTATTCAATGACGACTTTGTCGCCATGAGAAAACCCATGGAGACCCTCGATTGCCATCGTTTCATATCCAACAGGACTCACAAAACGAATTACAGATGGTGTTCCAACCGCAGGCTCTTTTTTGATGTACAGATAACCAGCCGACGATGGCGCCGGAGTAAATGTCAGGTCGATTCGCGGAACATTAAACTCACTCTTGAGAAAAATGTCCCAATCTACAGCAGATGTGGTAGATGCTAGTGTCAGCTGGTGTCTCGGCATTATTCAGTCCCTTTCGGTTTTCCGATCTTCGGCAGTGCCTTGTAACTTGCCAGATCCATCTCGGCAAATCTCCAATAGTGGAGATGGATTTTCATCCCTTTGGATGGATCTCGAAGATCAACAGGCTCTCTGCTGTATTCTGATTTTTTTGTGACCGCGGTCTTGGTCTTCTTGTTGTATCCCCAGTTGTAGAGGAAATACACGGCGTCATCAAATTCACACTCAAAGCAGCCCTTGGCGTCGAGTTTGAATTGCTTTTTGCGCTCATACTTCCGTTCATACGAGCCATCTTTCTTGGCTATCGACAGCTCCATAGGCAACACTAGGTCCCCATTGCGTTTGACTCTGTTAATGGGGATTTCGCGGTATATGCTGTCACCCGGCTTATATCCGACACGGTTGCGCTCGTCATACTCGGCGCCAACTGTCCGGCCCCATTCGTCCCTGAGGAATTGAAGTTTCCATACAAATGGGAACTGACCATCAGCGAGTATCTCCATTAGGTGGACCGCTGCATTCTCTTGCGAATGGATGAGGATGTTGCTCAGGAACGGTGGATCTTCCTGATCCATCTCGTTCAACATCTCAATGATCTTGTCGTTTCTGAGATCCTCGTCTTCGATGTTTTCAACCAGTTCAAGTGGAAAAATTGCCATGATATGCCCCTCCATCGGGCCTGTTAAATGGCTGCTTCGTCAGGCATGGACCACCACGTCCACACTACGGTTTCCCGTTTCGCAAAGGAAGGTGGGGCCCCTGTTAAGGGGCCCCGATCTCGTAAGGAGGAGGATACGAGATAAAAATTAGGCTCTTTTACCGTACACAATCACTTGGATTGTGGATGCAGAGAGATCAGTTCCGTTGTCAGGCTCGAGTACGCCGGCGGCGCCATCTTGGACGAGCATGTAGAATTTTACACTGGAAGACGTCGTTGCGGCGCCTGGAGTGAATGAAAACGCCGGAACATATTTTGCAGTAGCTGCATCATCAGCTCCGCAATAGACGATCGCGTCAACAGTGGAAAAGTACGACGTAAAGTCGACATTTTCACCAGCTGTCGCGGTAGTCCCTGGTGTGATCGTCATTAGAGCCATGCTGTCGAATCCACCAATAGAGGGGACGCCATGCTGGCCGCTTGAAAGGGCTGCAGTTGCCATTTATTTTTTCCTTTCAGATTGTTTTGTTTTGAGTTCAATGATCAACAAATATCAGGTTTTGTTGGTCATCAGGCCGTGGGCCCAGGTCTTTTCGACCCACGATGTGACGCCGATGCGCATGATGCCCTTGATCGCGAAACGACCCGGGTCAACGTATTCAACCGTCCGAGGCATGTGCTCTTCGATGTGGACGTCTTTCTTCCGCAGGAAGAATACGTCACCATCGGTCATGCCATTCAGTTTCATGGTGTCGACGCCCTGAATCTTGCCGATCGGTGCCCAGCCAGCGTCCTTTGGAACGCCGTCATTGTTTGCATTCCAGTTGGTCAGCACTGCGAGCTCAGGCTCGAGTGTGTCGAAAGCTGTGTTTTCGACCATCCACATGTATTCCGCCGGAGCATTGCCGCCAACTGGGGAATCGTTGGTGACGTCGTTGCGCATCTGCCGAATGAGACCATAGGTCAAAGGTGTGGCAGTCGTCTCGTTGGTGACTGCGAGAGCTGTGTACGTTGCGCGGTTCAGCGCTGCGTCACTGTAGGTTCCAGCCTGGAGCAGATCTGCTTTGATCCGAGCGTAGAAATTGGCGAAAAGCAGGTTGATGAGATTTTCGTAACAGTCGCTCATGGCGTCAGTCAGGAGATTCTCAACTGCGACATCACCGCGCCCCATGGCCTGGTTCATGTCGATCTGGTGTACCTCAAACGCTGACTCGCTGTATTTGTGCAGCCAGTGAGCGTTGACGTACGTCGGGGTAGGAGAAGTTGGATGAACGTCCGCCTTCGTAAAGTTCCGAGCGTTCGTCGGGTTGGTCACCTGAATTTTCTTCTGGATTCGATCTCCACCGTCGTTTGCTACCTGAAAGCTGAACATTCGCTTCATATCTTCCCACGGAAGTACAAGCTTTGTTTTTTCCAGCCCTGGAAGTACGACATTTTCAATGAGATCCTCAAAATTGTACATATTTACCTCAGATTACTGAGACCGCCCCTTTCCGAATATCCTCTCACGATTCTTCTGGATCGCGATGGCCCTTTTTTTCGGGTCATCGGATTTAATCCAAGATGGATCGTAATCACTGCCGCCTCCGATACCGGATGCAGGCGTTCCGTCGCTGGGCTGTCTTGTTGCTTTTTGGTCGACGAGGAGCCAGGCGTTTGCTTCGCTTTCTTTCAGTTTTGAAACAAACTCCTCGGCGCTCCCCTCTTCCGGATTGAATTGGTCTGCAAATAGTTTGAGGGATTCCTTGCGGAAACCTGCGGACACGAGCTCACTTTTCAGTGTCAGGTCCCTGATCTCCTTGGAATATTTTGACTCAATCTCTTTGCGTTTGTTCGACTCCATCTCAAGAGCCTTGGTATAGTTTCCCTCTGATTCAGCTTTCTCACGCTCCGCCTTCTGCTTTGCCTCCGCTTGCGCCGCTTTCAGCTGGTCCAACTCCGCCTTGGACTGCATGAGTTCCTGTACCCAGGGTAACTCCTTGGCCTGTTGATTGATGGGTTTTGACGGCTCAGCTGCCGACGGTTCAGCGCCCTCTGCGCCCTGCGGTTCTGTGGTGCCAGATGCACCCTGTTCCAGGTCGTCCATTTCTTACCTCTCGTTTTTAACGGGTCGCTCCCGTAAAAATGGCCTACTTATGTGATTTTATTGATTATTCAGAAAGACACTTAGCAACACACTCAGCGGCAACCATGACAGCATCAGGTGCGCCGGTCGGTGGATTTGCCACCAGCGTGTTGATGGAGCAAAGGGATACGCACAGTGCCTGTTCCTTGGCACATTTGGTATACTCTGGTTGCCATGTTGCACAACCGGATGAGATTACCGCGAAAAAAAGAGCGGCTATGCCGATCAGTAGATGTCCGTATGTTTTTTTCATCCCATCACCTCCTTGATGCAGTCAAGCATCACCTTCGCTGACCTGTATCGGTCTACGTTCATCGTTACTTCGCGGTCAATATACTTTTCCTTTGCGTATTTGACATATTTACCGCTGACGTTGTAGATGTCGCCCCACTGATCAGTAAATCTGTCCCGAGGCCTACGATATTTTCCGAAATAGCTTCTGACGGGGATTTCTGATGCGCATGCCTCCACTTCGATGTCCATGCGGCCGAGTTTCGTTAGGTACTTCGACAGGTAGACCGGTAGTTTCCATCTGGACATCTGGACGAAATGCGTGTTTTCGTGAGTGAGCATGCAGAGTTCACGGATTGGTTGTGATGCATCGAGTGGCCCCGGGTGCAGGATGATTTTTCTCTTACCAATCTTCATGACCATGGCACGATCAGACAGAAATTCCTTTGCATTCTGGATACCACGGCTTTTCAGAAGGTTTACGGCCTGGCGTTTCAGGAGGTAGTTGTACCACTTCAGAGAGTTGCGGATCTTTATTCCGGTTCGCTTCAGAAAGAGATTTTTGATCGCCTTGAACTGTTGCTTGTTCGGTTTCTTCATAACTATGTTCCTTTGAGGACCCTCCATGCGAGTTTAACCACTCGAGGAAATTGTCCGTTGCCAATGGCTCTAAGTCTGTCCATCCTTCGGGCCACCCCATAAGCCACTCTACCCACGTTGGGTTCAGGGGGCCACGCGAAATGGTTGAAACTCTGTCCTGAAGGTTGTGGTTTTTCCATTTTCTGGTAGGGCTGCCGCCCCCTTTCCCGTCGTTCGCCCTCGGCGTTGGCCAGGTCCCACTTTTCGCCATGCTGTTCAGTGACATCCTTATTTTTCCAACCCTCCCCGCTGCCCCACCTTGATTCGTCCCGTAGGATTGAGCCGTTGGCGTTGGAAGCAACAACCCACAATCTATCTCTGCGATGTGGCGCACCGACATGCCAAGCTCCCAACACTCCCCATCTAGCATCATACCCCATTTCGGCAAGTTGTTGCAGGATGATACCGAGCCCTTTGGTACGTAGTTGCGGACTGTTTTCCGCGAAGATAAAACGAGGTTGCACTTCTGCAACAATGCGCAACATCTCGAAAACCAAACCTGAACGACTACCGGTGATCCCGACACCTTTTCCCGCTGGGGATATGTCTTGACAGGGGAACCCTCCAGAAACGACGTCAATCTTTCCACGCCAAGGCCACCCGTTAAATGTTTTGACATCGTCCCAAATAGGAAACTTCTCCAGGCATCCTTCTTTTTGTCTTTGTAGGAGGATCTCTCGACAATATGGGTCAATCTCGACGGCGCAAACTTTGTCCCATCCAAGGAGTCGGCTTCCAAGCAAGCCTCCTCCAGACCCTGCAAATAGTGCCAACTCATACATTTTGCCGATTGAAGAGTGAGCCAATATAGGGCTTCCTCACGATTCCCATCTCGATACCTACTCCGCGGGCGATGCCGCCAAGGGTTCTCTCACCGTGGTAGAAATGTCGACCGTACAGATGCTTCCTCTTCAAAAACCGAAGTACATCACGTTCAGAGCACTTCAGGACACCGGCCAGAAACTTACGGTCCTTCTTCACGATCTTTGCGCCCTTAATGTACCGGTCTTCGATACGTCGAGCACGTTTCTCTAATTCATCCATCACTCCTCCTCCTCTAATCCAGGTATTTCTTCCTGAATTGTCTGGCCGAGAGGAGGATACTTCTGGGCTCGTTCTGCGAGTTGCTCATATTTATCGATTGCCTCCGACTCGGACGATAACCCGTAAACCACACGGATTGCCTCTATCGTATCATACACACCGAGTGAGACAAGCTCTTTCACCGCGAGGATCATTTTTTCATCCTCTTGCGGGATCTCGTGGATGCCCGGGTCCCAATTCTGGTCGCATTGCTCTAGCAAGTCAATTGTGCTCTGGTCGGCATCCGACATCATCGAGATGTAGGCTTTTTCGATCTTGAAAATCTTGTCTACCGCGGCCTCGTTGGTCTCAATCCGGCGGCCTCTGAGCTTGGTAAGCTGGCCTGAACGGACCTTCAGTGCAACGCCGCTCGCAGCTTCCACTGTGTGGTCCCTAGAAGACACGTAGAAGTCAGGAACAGTGAACCCCTGTCCAGTGGCTACCATCTCCTCTTGGAGGATTTCCCAGGCGATTTTCGGCGCACCTGAATCGGCGTCGACATTCTTAACCTCTTGCCCGGCTTCCAGAATTATCTCACCATGAAGACTCTTCGGAGGCTTCTGTACTGAGCCGTCTTCTGATTTGCGCCAGTATCTGGTCCCTTTGGCATTGTCGCTGCTGGTCGCCCTGACATGAGAAGCCGCGACGTCGGCCTCGAGCGCCTCAACATGGAGACTGCTCGAAACCGGAAACAGGTGGTCCTTTGAGATCAGGCAGCTATGGATAGTGGCGATCGGGTACTCAGGGAGATCCTCATCAGGGTGCTCATTTGCGTAAACACTCAGAGGATTTCCGATCTCGCCGTTTTCTACCCAGTCAAACGCGCCATCTGCTCCAACCTCAGGGACAGTCTGACCGTCTCCGGAAGACACAAATTGTACATATCTACCGTTAGGATACTTAGTTGACCGTCCGAAGATAGCAACATACGTGTTGTCCATATCCTCGGTTGTCCCGGTGCTGATGATTACGAGGGTAGAATCTTCGATTTGGGTTTTGTTCGTCGGCCTATTCTTTCCATTCGAGGATATCGCCTCCTCGAACAGAACCTGTATTTTACCGGGGTCTATGGCGTGGTATTCTAGCCCGCCGTCGACAAATTCGATGAATACCGGAATTGAGCCAACCCAGATGGAATTCATATCGGCCTCAACCAAAGTCCCTGTGAAGCCGCCCTCTTTACGAGTTTCGTTCAGGAGATCATCGGCATCGGATACGTCCACGCCATCCGGGCCAACCAAGTCGAAATTCTGTGTCGGCTCACTGAACAAAGTGGCAATCGCCCCGGCGATCTTGTGACCCAGTCCGATAGTGTTCGTCTCGATGTGTCCGGCGTTCATCCGAGCTCGGAATCCAGCCTTCTCGTACTGAACGTAATCTACCCCGGTCTCAGGATCCTTCTCCATCCGTATGCCGGTTCCATACCGCCGCACGATGGTATCACGGATCTGTGTCCGGTCTGTCTTGCGGCCAGCATAACCAAGGATGTCGGCAGTCAGCGCACTATCGACGGTGACCCATGTACCTTGCCTATCGGTATCGCCAAAAATGCGTCTGAATATTGATGACATTGGTTACTTTCTGTGTTATTATGCTTAAATAATGGCTTTCGCCAGGAGGAAATCATGTTCAAAACAATCGTTGCAAAAGACTCTGAAGATGAAGAGAATGTAACAGTGTTTATCACAAAATATGCCTTAACCAGAGGGATTTCTAATCTCACTGGTCGTATTGTTCATGGCGATTTGTTTGTACTTGATGGCAGACCTCCGGTATATTTCGATGTGAACGATTGGCATAGAACATGGCCAGAAGCGAAAGAGCGTGCTGAGGAGATGCGCACTAAGAAGTTGCTAAGTATCGCAGAAGAGATTAAAAGAATCTCTTCGATTACGTTTGATCTAGGAGTAAATCATGAACGACAAGCAAATTAGAGAGTTTATCAAATCGAAACAGGTAGTTTATTTTCACGATGACTCAGCTATGAACGCAGGGTACTACCCTGGAGTCTGCATCGCAAGGGATCTGAAAATAAAGAGGGTTGCGATCCTGATAGAAGATAGAGTCAAAGATCGCAATCTTCTTCTCGTCGACTACAGAAGTGTCTTTGAGACTTCAGCTGAAGCAAAGAAGATTTTTGTTGTCCACCAAATCCGTGCTCACCGGTTATTTGCCGCTGCCATCGCTGCAAAGTACGACCTCACTTCCTCTTAGCAAACACCCTTGCAATCTCCGGAGCCCACGGCCTGTCAGGCCACCCGTCATATTCCAGATCAACATCGTGTTTTAGATTCCAGCTAGCCGGTGGGGCTACCCACGGTGGAAAAGCTGGTTGTCTACTCACACCGCGCTCTGGGTATTTCGATTTTACCGCAGAAGGCTGCCAGTCGTCAGGTAGGTGTCCTTTTCGCCATGCGTCGACACCGACAGGGTCGTATGTCACGATGCGATCAGTGTTTCCTTGCCTGCGTATTCGGTCTTTGACGTGCTCAAAACCGGGGATCGCCTTGAAATGAGCCTTCAGGATCACATCGACGTCTAGGCAGTGGTACGACAGGATCCACCTCATCCATGTTAATTGAAGGACGGTATCCTTGCCGAGGACATTTGCCATCTGGATTGGGCCGACACCGCATAGCCAGGAGAGTTCCCCGAGGCTACACTGGCAAAATCGCCAATCCTTACTCCAATTCTGGAGAGTCCATGCCGGTCCCTCTCCCTTGGCCATGATCTTTCTGGCCGTATCGCTGTCCATTGGGTCGATGTCCGGATACTTTCCTCCATCAAATAGTTCCTTCTTCCACTTTTTCGAGTCGAACCTCTGGAGGTTATCCGGAGGATGGAGCGTTGCGTCGTTCCCGACGAGCTCCCAAGTCGCCAATGTCAGCGAGTCAAGAAAGTCGTCCGAGCCGTTCTTTGTCAGCGGATGGTTGACCGATACATTACCAGAAGGGAGCGTCTTTTTCTCGTATTCGCAGAATTCTACTGTCTGCTGCGGAACGTCCAGCAGCTCAATCCGCTCGGTCGCGAACATCTCCCGCATCAGGGATGCACGCTGGACCTTCTGCGGTCCGCCGAATCCCCTGGTGATGTATTCAAGTTCCGCGGCTGCAAAAGCCTCGGTGCACCAAGATCCACCAAAGACATCCCCATACACGGTTGTGATTCCATACGGCTCCACCAGTTCAGCGATTTCAAGCGCAATATCATGGACCGTTGGAGCATTCTCAATTGTTGGATCCCAACCTCTTGCCAGACATTGTCTGACTCGTCCATCAAGCATCCTCTCGACCACTGTCACGGTCATCCAGTCATGAGTCCCACCAGTTGGGTCAACAGCGCATACATACTCCGCAGTTGGGCCATTTGGAGGTATCTCAATTACACCCGGCTGTACGCAATTCTCAACCTGGGCCGGAATGAAGAATTTTTCCACACCGGTGCCGGCCTTGAAATCAACCAGAAATTCCCGCTTAAAAGCCTCTTCGTCAGCTCTTTTGTACTCGATGAGGAGCTCTTTCGGCATATCAGGACGCACAACAGGCTGCGGGCCATGAAAGACTTCCCAAGCACCGCCTTTTTTCCCGAAATTGTCGTCGAATGTCTCAAAGAAGAACCCCTGCTCCCCGTTTGGAGTCGAACTGAGGATCCCGTGGAAGTCATCAACACCACGGGCACCGGCTATTATCGCTTTCCATTGATCAGCATCGACAATTTTACCGTCCACCCCAAGAAAGGCAGACTCATCAAAAAGAGCAGTAATGTAAGTAGGACCTCGAGCAGCTCCACCAGAAGTGTCGACAGCAACGACGCGAATTGTTCTACCATTTTTCAGTAGGACCTCTTCCTCTGGCATCTTGAGTACCATCGGAGAGAGTCCTGGACGCATCAGGTGCGCCTTGGCATACCCGAGCATGTCTTTGGCTTGTTTTTTGCGTGGAGCCAGCGCCACCACGGCAACTGTTTCACCTGGTGCACTCTTGTAATCGTTTGTTACGGCCTCGTAAACAGCAATGGTAGCCAGTAGTAGAGATTTTCCAGCGCCGCGAGATAGAGCCATAAGGACAAAAGGAGGAGGCTTATCTCCAACAGACCATGGTTCTTTTCCGGAAATCTCACGGTAAGACTCCTTCTCTTCGTCCGTTAGATCAACCTGCCGGTCATAGCTTTTCCATATGGCCCGCTGACCAGATGTGAGCTGCACCTTCGCATCTGGCTGGGATATCCCGCAAATCTGAGTCGCGAAATTCCAGAACGGGATACGTGGCGCAAGGGCGCTGTATCCGGTGATCATTTATGACCCACATAGTACACGTAAATGGCCCTTTGCTTTCATGAATATCTCTCTTGCTTCTTGGATTTTCTGTTGATACTGGATCTCTTCTTTTTCAACAACTTCTTTCGCAGGTGGTTCAGGCAATTCAATTTTTTCGCCGAAGCAACCAAGTTTTTTAGCATCTTCTATACTTTCGAAATCGTCCATACACTGTTGGTGAGTCCAAAATACTAGACCATCTTCGACTTCACAAATACTCCACTCTGGAGAACGAAAATAACGCCAGAAGTAAAATCCATTTTTCATGATCATCCCAACACTTCTTGAATTCTGTTTTGAGCTATCTCGAAGTACTTAGAATCGCGTTCAATCCCGATGAAGTTACGGCCAGTACTCTTGCATGCAACTCCGGTCGACCCGCTGCCCATTGTAAAATCGAGCACGGTCTCGCCGGGCTGTGTATAGGTTTTGATAAGGTATTCGAGGAGTGCTACTGGTTTTTGAGTTGGTGTATATTTCTCTTTGTCTTTTTTATATAACAAAACCCTCCTAGGGTATCGGTCACCATTGTTGTTTGTCGTGACTGGCACCTGGGACCCGTAGTTATTTGACCCGCGACCGCTCTTGACAGTATAAGGCTTCCCTTTTTCCATTATAGGGTAGTAGAACGAGCCGTTTTGACTAAACACCATTATGTTTTCGATGTCGCTCATAGGTATCTTTTTCGCGTTCAGATGACCACTTGCAGGGCTTTTATTCCAAACCCAATCGTACTTGTATTCGCGTATTCTACTGACACGCAATAAACTCGAAAACGGCTCGTTGCCGAACAACGCTACCATTTTAGTACACAGCCTAGACAGTTGACACCACATCAATTCGAACGGAATGACAGTGTCCCATTTATTTTTGGTTGTCCCGTATGGAGGATCGGTCAACACGAGGTCAACACTGTTCGGCGGTAACTTCGCCATCTCTTCTAGGCAGTCGCCATGTATAAGCATCATTGTCCACCTGTGAAAGCCTGGTCAGCGTCTGAGTATGAAGATGCCGGGAGGTATTCGTCTTCGTCACGGGATTGGAATGCGTCACAGTCGAATTCGCTGATCGGGGTCTTTTTCTTACTACAGTGGACGATCGGGCGATCTTTCTTGTGCGACCCGAAAAATTTACAGCCGAAGCATACTGGATTGTCAAATCTCATTTTGCCTGGCTCCTCTCCATTGCGGTCTGCCAAACGGCCTGCATCGCGGCCAGGGGATCCTCGCCGAGGTTGTTGTTTAGGTTGTGGCGCTCGACTGCGTTCTGTAGGACGTTGAAGATCCGGAACATGTCCTTGCGTGAGTAGGTCTTTGACCCCATACCGGTTTCCTTGTCAATGTCAATCATCTCGATGGAGCTCATGTCCTCGAAGTCTGCATCCTGCATCTTCTTCGCAATGGACAGCAGTACGAGATCCCGTGATCTCGCAAGCGTGCTAGATACCTCCTGCTCAGTTAGCTTCTCGCCCTTCCGGACTCGCTCTATCAACCTGTCTACTGCATCCTGTGCATTTGACATCCCTTACCTCCAATAGGCCTGCGTGGGTGGTATATTTGTGACAAAACATATTGTCAGAAGGGCAGGATTCGAACTCTGCATTACCGACATCCTCTCGGCTGTGGTCTGATTCACACCCTATGTCGTTTGCCGATTAATCGACTTTCAGCGTCTACCATTCCGCCACCTTCTGAAGAACCGTTTTGATCCACAGTAAAACGGCTAAAGACTGGCACCTCGGAGTGCATGCATATCGGGCGCGTGCCGGGCGACCTTGATACGAAGGCCGAGATTTCCGGATCACGTTGAGCCCCGTCGCCCCGGCTGGACTCGAACCAGCCTTACCCTCCGCTCAGATTACTGAGTTATCGCGGGGCGAATTTTAGCGTTTGCTGTTTCACGATCATCTCCCTGGCGAGGGCTTCGGCCTCAGATCTGGTCTTTCCGGCGTCGTACTCGAGGATAGCCGCCCGCTCTTCGAACTGCTCTTCTTCCTCAGGAGTCATCGGCCTGACAGAGTCAACGCCGGTTCTCACCCAGTGCTTGGTCATCTCTCAAACTTCATTCGTGTGTTCCAAGATTCAAGGAAAGACTTTGCAAATAGTCGTACTGGGCCGACTGCACCGCAATGCAGGCAAATGATCTGACTTAGTCCGTTTGATTCCTCCAAATCAGTCCAGCCGCAAAAAGGGCACGGTTTGTGTGTCAGGTGCTTTGGGACAGGGATCATGTCTCCGATATCACCAGAACACAGGTGATCACTGATAGTCTTCCAGTTCTTCCCGTCATACTGAGCTGGTTCCCAATCTGAGGAACCAACCTTTCTGAACCAATACCATGCCCCTACTATGTATTCTAGCAGCTGACCAGTCGACATCTTCGCCAGACACAGTATATGTATTTTTGGGACCACCATATACTGGATCTATGTTTAATTCTCTTTTTATATCCTCGAGGATATTGGAGATCATCGTATCTGAAAATGTATTTTGATTTATGTCAGTCTCATTATGGACTCCATCTAGAACCTTAGAGAGGTCGATTTTTACGTTTACGTGGTCATGCAGTTTCATGTAAATCACCGTGGGGACGAAGTTCTCGATTGATTGCAATTTTACGAATCATATTCATCATCAGCATACTCACAATACTCATGGTCACCGCACCACTCAGTAGGAAGTATCGACGGCCAGCCATTTATAACAGGAGCTGATCTTCTACAGATGCCACTTTGTGGCGTCCTCTGGTCGAAGAACGCACAATCCTCACAGGAAAATCTTTTGTCTGGTGGTTTTTTCATGGTATCCTTCTTAAAGGGCACGATATAACGCCCCAAAAAAATTGTCAAGCTGTTTTTTTCTTCCAAGTCCAAATAGTCTCCCCTGCAGCGCCGAACCCGTAAGCTACCAGAGCGAGATCTTTTGGATATGCGTCTTTGTGACCGACAAATTTTATCCTACCGTTGAGGTAGTATACCATGGCATTGTCTTTGACATAGTCTCTCCACCAGTTTGCTCCGACAGATGCAGGCACAAGGAGGAGCGTCCAGCTCGGAAGGAATCTCATCTCGGCGCACTTTTTAGCCCATTGAGGTATATTTCCAAATGGCGGGTTGAGCCAGAGTGTCGTATCTTTACAAAAATATTCTTGCCAGTCAATGGATAGGGAATCAATGATTCTATTTCCAGGGCCAATTCCGCCATGTGCACCAACGCAATTTTCCTTTGTGCACGCGAGATCGTATTCTAGTTGTCCGAACCGTTCTTCAACTGCATTAAGGAAATCCTTAGGAGTACAAACCGTCTGCTCACTCTTTCCATTGTTATACGATGCACCGCTCATTTCTTACTCCTGTACTGTGCAGACCTGCATTTTTTGCAGATGTGTTTCCATGTGTGCCCTGACACATTGTGTCGCCCGAATATCCCCCAGTGTCCTGACCCTTCAAACCCGTGGCACCAGTGGATTTCACCGGTCTCTAGTTTTGAGACGGTGTCTTCTATCTCTAGGCCGAATTGTGCTGAGATCCTTTCTATGCGCTCAACGTTTGAGCATGACTCGATGACGGCGTCCTCTTCGGCGTTCCGGTTTCTGACATATTTTGGTGCAGGTAGGGCGGCCCGATCTATTTTTGACTGTTTTCCCCTGAGATCTGTCCCTGTGAGGGCTTCCCATCGGAAGTCGAGCTCGGACTTTCCGGTGTCCAGAGTTGAGTTTTTGCTCTCTATTTCGTAGTGTTCTCGACCTTCTTCAGTTATTGACACGTTGCCGGCAACCACACTTGCACAACCACGGCTTCGCAATAACAGGATAGCGTCCGACACGATCATCTCATCTTCGCGGAGGTGTGTCGACAGTAGTCCTGAAGTCCACATGATCATGTTGTCATGCTGTATCAGCACACCGAGGATCTTCATCGCTGTCTGTTCCAGGCGGATGTTATTCTGTACTTTATCGTGATTGTTCATATTTTTCCTCCAACCAATTTCGAGCTGCCACGTTGAGATCCCGCTCATATCCGGCGTGATCTTTTCCGTATGTCACGTGTTCATAGCAAATATCCCTTATCGGGCATGTGCAGCAGTACTTTTCGGTGCACATGTGCATGTGACAGACTTCCGTTGCTGGTTTTTTCGGGCCGTATGGTCTCATTTTATCAGATCAAACCAAGTTCTGACGCCCAGAAATAGACCTGGAAAAGTACAGACAGTGCAAATATTGTCGCATTGCTGAAGTAGATATGGTCAATTCCTCTGCCCTTAACGATCAGAGTCATGGTATTGAACAATCCAAGCAATACAAAAACAGCTGATACACTGAACAAAATTGCAATCACTATTTCCATTTTTAATCCCTTTCGCCGATCCACCCACATCGGGTGCAGTACTTTGATTCAATTATCTTACCAAAACATCGCGTTGGTAGCAAGCAAATTGGGCACATCGGCCCGGTGCATGAGCTGTCGGCACGTTCCTGTATGATTTTCGCACAGGTGCTGCCGAGTTCATCTCGTAGCTTCAGGACTTCATCCGGTTCGAGAATAACGGTGGTCCCTTTCAAATTTAGGTAAAACTTCCCGTAAAATTTACTAATATCTATCATTGCATTCCCTCCTGATTTCTTCTCCCTGATCATTTTGATTTCGGCTTCAAGTAGCGTGATATACTCCTGATCATTCAAATTACCCTGTCTAGTAGTCATTTTTTGACTCCGTTGGTGTCCACACATTGGATTGTGGTTTCATTTCTGAAATTCTGTAGATTGCTGGTTCATATTTTATTGGCACCGCAAACTTCGGTCCGCTTCTGTTTTTTTGTGAGATCAGCTTTGCAGATTCTAGTTGGAAATACCCGTGCTGGTCTTCTGATTTGGACCACTTTGTTTCCATGATAAACGCCACATGGGCGCGCTGAAAAAGATCCCCGGACTCACGGAACGTGTAAACTCCATCTGAGACATTGACCTGGGATGTCACCATGACTGGGCATCGGAATTCCCTGCCGATTTTGATGGCGTCACGTCCGACATTCCCAACCGCCAGGTATCTTGCCAACCGAGGATTCTTCTCTGCAAGCTCTTGCGCATAGTCGATGATGATGAGTTTTATCCCTTTGATTCCACGGGCTTTCGCTGACACATCGGACATGCCTATGTTCATGTCGTCAATGCAGAATACCGGCAACCCTTCATCTTCGATTTGGCATGCAGCCTGCATGTGTGCAACGGCGTTCTCTTGCTCCTCTTCCCATCTCACCCATGGGCCCCTACCGTTTAGGGAGATACCGGATCTCCTGATAATCTCCCTCTCTGTGAGCTCTGAAACTGTCATCTCTGGGGACACCCACAATACAGGCCCGCGCGACCTGGCGCAATTGATGGCTACATTTTGAGTCAGAGTTGTTTTTCCACCACCGGATGGTGCGCCGATTAGATACATCGCACCTGGCATCATACCACCGCGAAGCGCATTGTCGACTTTTTTTATGCCTACTGGTATCCGGTCTGCATTGTCACCGCTGGCAAATTTGCTCAACCCGTCAAGGGCAGCACCTATGCCACTTGATAGTTTCACAGTAGATGTCCTGGATGTGTTAAGTGTCTCGACGGCTCTGATTCTCTCTGTGAGCTCAGAAATCATCTTTGGAGATATATCGGTTTTTGAACAAATCTCACTTAGCTGTTTCGCGGCCAAAATTGCATCACGCCGTATCGAGCAATCCCGAACTTTGCGGATGTACGATTTAACGGCCGAAATGGCCGCTATATGGTCGGTTAGTGTCGAGAGGTAGGCTACCCCCCCAATACTCACTTTGTCAGTCTCGTTAAGACCAGTGCCGACGGTTATGGCGTCTACAAACTCATTTCTGTTTGCCACCGACAGGATAGATCGGAAGATTGTGCGGTGACCGGCGTGGAAAAAGTCCTTCTCTTCTATTTCGCTGATCACATATCCAAGACATGAGTTATCTAGGAATATCGCACCAAGTATTGCTCGCTCCGATTCGATGTCGCTAGGCAGGTTCATTGTTGATTCCATATTTTAGCACCTGTTTTCTCAATAAAATCGGTTAGTTCAAAATGATTTGCTATCGATGTCAGTCTCTCATCGAGTTGAGCCTTGTCAGCATTTAGGTAGATTCTCTCAATCCAGTCTGTGGCCCCATGCGTTGCACCGTTCTCACTAGTTCTGGCCTTAGATCCATCCCTGAGGAGCATCTCAGGAGAGAAATTCCTCACATTCGGTGTGCTGCTATCAAGTGCGAGCTGCAAGATCGGAGCACAGTAAATCTGCCAGTCAGATATTCCGGCTTTCAAACGGGATGAAACCTTCTTCTCAATTATCGACCTTGCACCGACGTTGCGACTGAAAACGGCGTTGAAAATATCGAGATACTTTTTTGCTGCCTGAGAAACAAAAATTGGCGTTGATACTGCTGTCGGCTCGGACTTGCTCCGAGTCTTATTCTTAATCTTAATTTCTTTTGCTTTTGTGTATGCTTCTGCTTCTGCTATGTCGTTACATGCGTTACTCGCAGTGACAGTGTGTGACATGTCACGCTCTTCACGTGACTCCTTATCCCTCTCCCTTTTTCGACGTTGACGTTCAGCTGCCTTTGCCTTCTGATCATCTTTGGACATAAGATCTTTGTATTTTCCGTGGTTTAGGAGTACCCAGCCTCCGTCGACTTCCTCGATTCTTCGGCCATCAAAATCCTTAGATCGGCTGTATTTGTCTGGGGACATTAATTTAGCAAGTGCATCCTCACACTCTTGTATTGATACCCTTGCCGCGTCTGCCAGTCCAGGCACCGAAGCTCCAACGATACCGTAACGGTCGGCCATGGCCATCATGGTTACCCATATAAGTCTGATATGATCAGCCTCACGCCAGATTGTAGAGTGGATGATTGATGAGAATAATTTAGTGTATCCGTTCATGATACCCTTTCAAATCCAGTAAATGGTCATCGCAGTATCAGGATCCCACAGAACGAGGATAGTGTCAAGGTGGATTGAGATGCATAATCACTCGAAACTTTCGAATTCTTTTGCGTTTTCAACGTAGTCCAACATGGCCGCCCAAGAAAGTTGCCTGATGAACTCCCTCCTGTCCTGTTCTATTGCTCTCTCTGACTCTGAACCATTTAGCCCGATCATTCTACGCAATCTTACATTGCGAAGATACCTATTCCTGTGCGCCTCAATGAAGGCATTTGGTTCGTCAATCACTATTCTCATGTCAATACCATCCTCTATTTCCGTTGTTCGCCGCGCTCTGCATCACCGCAACGTCTTCGATAGTCGTTTCGTATGGCGGATTTAGACAGAGCGGGCAGAGTTTTTTCTTGAGGTACTCGGTTAGTAGTCCTTTTTTGCCGCACAATTGGCATTTCCCAACCTTCGATATGGACGCTTTTTTTTGATTGATATTTTTTTTACAGGCCGGAATATCTCTTCGTCGCCTCTCGCTCATTACTGCTGATACACTACACCCAACCATTTTGGCAATCACAGGATCTGTTACCTCGCCGAGTGGCATACCATCGAAGTTGTATTTACCCATTTTTTAACTCCTCGACCATCCAGGAGAGGTATTTCTCACAGGCGGCGTCCCTGGCGTCCCTGGCGGCGGCCCAGGCGGCGGCACTGGCGGCGGCACTGGCGGCGTCCCTGGCGTCCCTGGCGGCGGCCCAGGCGGCGGCCCCGGCGGCGGCCCTGGCGTCCCTGGCGACGGCCCCGGCGGCGGCGCCGCCGGCGGCGTTGGCGGCCTCCG
>Ga0224502_10000033_pt1 | contig 38672 bp, 55 predicted proteins | sample SF_Oct11_sed_USG_5_FD_169104 | JGI IMG/M metagenome (GOLD analysis project Ga0224502, IMG submission 169104) | Sediment microbial communities from San Francisco Bay, California, United States - SF_Oct11_sed_USGS_13 | ecosystem: Environmental > Aquatic > Marine > Sediment | place: USA... | reverse complement strand
TATTTTTTGCTACCTGTTTAATTTCAACCCTTTACAAAAAAAACGCAATTTAATTTGCGTTTTTTTTGCGTAAAACTTGCATAAGAAATAAATAAGCCGTTACTTTGTCATAACAAATCGAAAGAATATTAATCTTAACACTTAGAAATCATGACAAGCTTGACCGAATTATTAAATAGTAATCTTTTTGTAGTTACTGAAATTACAATATTTCAAGATAATACAATGCGAATTAAAGCACAAAAAAGACAAAAAGAAGCGGATGAAAGCTCATTTGTATCAAAGTATTATTCTTTGAGTTATGCGAATAAAATATGTAAAGAAGTAAGAGGCGAAAATATTAAAAAAGCATTTGAACAACTTTACGAAATCGACTAAATAACAATTTAAAATTTAGAAACTATGACACCAGAAACAAAAAAACTAATAAGAGAGATTATTGCAAAACAGGTTGAAAGCATAAATCCGCGTGAAACAGTAGGCAAATATTTAATTTTTACCGAACTTGCAAACTGGGGCTTTTCGTTCCGAATTACAGCAAGTAAAGGATTAGACACTGTTTTGTCAAAAGAATTTCGTTTTGATAAGATGAAAAAGAATGAAGAGCAGTTCCAACGCGATTTAATCACTATAAGCCGACAACTAGACGTTTATATTAACCTTAATAAAGAAGCTTTAAAAGATGAGTAAAATACAACTAATTAAAAAACGTTTTCACGTATAAGAAAAAATAATTTCGGTAGTTTCCAAACAGCAAGAAACAAAAATAAAACAAGGCTATATTACTGAAAACAATGAAATTTTTATAGCTTTTTATTCTGCTGTTTACCAAAACAAAGAAATGTATTTGAGAGAAGCCGAAAAAAAACATTTTAAAGCAAAAACAATAGAATCGGCTTTGCGACTTTTTGAACAAATAGAAAATGAACTTTTAAAATAAAAAAACAATGGGAAATTTTCTTAAAACAAGGATACCTTTTAAAATAAACCCTACTGTACATAATAGACTTATTGCAATCGTGCAATTAACTGAGAATATTAACCAAACTAAAAATAAAAACACCATGAAAATCAAAACAAGACTTATAGAACTACCAAAAGAAAACGCTGTTTATTTGGAGGATTTGAGCGAAAATGACAATGTTTTTTTAATGTTTAACGGGCGTTTTCTTCAAAATTATTCGTCTCTTAGCTTTGGACGACTCGGTGTAATTTTAAGAGACTTTGAAAAAAGAAACCCTGAAGACAAGTTTCATTATTTAACTCAAAACGAAAATAACGAATTTGTGCCGCTTTTGTTAAAAAAAGAAAAAATTAATTACAATCCTGAAAAGCCGCTTTTGATTATCAAAAATGGTGTCTCAATGGGTTTTTTAGAGTTTGATAATCGTTTTTTTGCACTCATTCGCAATCGTGAACCTATTAGCAATTCCCATCTTATTCCTTTGATTAAAACATTAAACAAACAAGGTTACGAAATTCACGAACAAATATAATCAACATCATGACTTACTTACTTATAGGCTTATGGGTTTTCACTGGGCTTTTTTATGAAAATAAAATTGCTAAAAACGAAAAGAAGATCAAAGAGCTAAACAACCAAATAGCAGCCGATTTGAAAGAGTTGCAAGACGAAATTGAAAAAATAAAAGAAGAAATCGGTTACGTAAATTTTGCAGATGAGAATTAAACACCAAACAGCCACGTTTTTCGGTGGCTGTTTTTTATAACTTAAGACAATGGGAAAATTTAAAATAACAACAACATTAAATAAGCCAAAAGTGCCACAAGATCCGATTTATAAAGTTTATAATCTGTTGGGTGCTTATCATGTTTTCAGTAACAAGCTATCTAATGTGGTTATAGTTTTTAGTGAAAAAAGCGACAATTCAGCATTGTGCTATAACTTAAATGAAGTAAGTGAGTTTTTGAGAAATGAAGAAAAATATAGTATTTAGAGCCACTGAAAAACAACAGCAGTTCATAGACGCTGTTTTGTCGGGAAAATATACGGTTTTGCTTTTTGGCGGTGCTATTCGGGGCGGTAAAACTTTTGTAGCCCTCGCAATAGCTATTTTACTTTGCAAAATATACCCAAAAAGTAGATGGGCTATTGTAAGGAAAGACCTTAAAAGGCTAAAAAACAATACCCGCCCGTCCTTAGATAAGTTTTTAGAAGGTTCAGGCGTTAAAATAAATGAAAGCGACCAAACTTTTACTTTTGCAAACGGCTCTACTATTCTTTTCATTGGTGAAAATTATGATAAGGATAAAACCTTAGAAAGATTTAAGGGGATGGAAGTAAACGGCTTTATAGGGGAGGAGGTTTCCGAAATTCGTTACGAAACTTTCAAAAAATTCATTGAAAGAGCGGGATCTTATTTAATAACTCCCACCCCCGCAGCAGGACAGCCGCCGCCGCTTATTATAATGACTTGTAACCCAACGCAAACGTGGATAAAGCAAGAAATTTACGATAAATGGAAAAACGGAACTTTGCCCGCTAACGCTTTTTATTTAGCTTCTTACGTTACGGACAACCCTTATTTAGAGCAGGCGTATTTAGATAATATAAAAAACCTCCCCCTTTACGAATATAAAGTTTTTGTCGAAGGAAACTGGGACGTTGCATTGAAAGCGGAAAACGCATTTTGGCACGCTTTCGATATAAATAAACATTTAGGACTTGCCGAATATAATAACAATACAACCGTGCATGTGAGTATTGATGCAAATACTTTGCCCTACTGTTCGGCTACTATTTGGCAAATATACCCAAATGACAAAAAGGTTTTGCAAATAGCAGAAATTACAGCCGCCGACCCTTTTAATCATGCCAGCGGGTTGGGGCAAAAAGTTTCCGAATATTTGAACTCTACCAAATACGATAACGTAGTATATATATATGGTGATGCGACTACTAAAAATCAAAATGCCATCGACGAAAAGAAAAGGAGTTTCTTTGATATTTTTACAGAACAGGTAAAAAAAGAATATAAGATTTGCGATTACATGGGTAAAAGCAACCCGCAAGTCGCATTGACGGGCGAGTTCGTGAACGCTTTATTATCATTTTACGACGGGTGGCAAATTCTTATTTCAGAAACTTGCAAAACAAGTATAAATGATTATCTTAGCGTAAAAAAAGATGCCGATGGTACTATGCTAAAAACAAGGGTGAAAAATGAAGCGGGGCAAAGCTATGAAGAACATGGGCATATTTCTGATACTTTACGATATTTTTTATACACTGCACTAAGCAACACATTCGGTAATTGGAAAAACAGATTTTCGCCACCTCACAAGGCTATTTCCGTTTCTATTGACAAAGTAATAGGAGATGACTTTTAATAAAAAAAAAACAATATGATATTAACAATAGGAAAAAAAACACTGGAAATTAAACAATTTGAGAACATTTTCACAGATAAGAAAATAAGTTATTCAGAGGCTAAAAAAGACCCTACTAACACGCAAATACGTTTTAAAAACAACAAAATAATGGCTTACACTGAAGCCTTATCTTTGGGTAAAATAAAATAATATGTTAAAAGAAATAATAAGACAAAACAAAATAGGACAGCCTCGTAAATTCGAGACACCCGCCGATCTTTGGGCGGCTGCAATAGCTTATTTTAAGTGGAATATAGAAAACCCTTGTATTAAAAAAGACGTTTGCAAAAGCGGCGAAAATGTAGGCACTGCTATTGAGATAGAAATAGAAAGACCTTTGACTATTCGGGGTTTTTGTAATCATGCAAGTATCGGTTACTCAACGTTTAACGACTATGAAACGCGGGAAAACTTTAAAGAATACTCGGAGGTCATAAAGCGAATTAAACTAATTATAGAGGATTATTTAATTACTGGGGCTGCCATTGGTACATATAAAGAGAACTTAGTATCTCGATTGACAGGATTAGCCGAAAAGAAGGAAGTGGAAGTAAACACCACTAAAAACGTTATAGTAGTAGGTGGCAAAGAAATTGAGATTTAACCATTAAAAACAAATAAGAACATGATTTTATTTATTAAATTATTTTTAGATGCCCCCGATGAATTGGTAGGGGTGGTATTTGCAGGACTTTTTTTATTGTCAATTGCAATTTTCAACAAATACAAACATTATAAACTTAGCAGAAAAAACAGAAAAATACAAAATCAACTTAAAAAGTATTAGAGGATGAGACCATTAAAACCGAAAACACCCAAACAGGTACGAAAAGGGTATTTCAAACTTTTACGAATATCTTACAAGGCAAAAGAACTTGGTCTCGATCCTGAAAAATTAAAAATCAATTTCAATAAAAGCGAAGGTTATCATATTGTCGGCAGTACCGATAATGAAAAAACCAAAGAATTAGAAACTTTCGCGAATAGTATTTGATTATGAAAAAAACACTCTTAAAGATATTCATAGCTGCATTTCTGCTTATTCCTTTGCTTTTTGTAATAGGGTTCTGTATTTATGTAGATATTAAATTCCCTTTCGTTTTTGGGCTTATTTTAGGCATTAGAATAACTATTGTTTTAATAATCGGAATTTGCACACTTATAGAGATTTTTGATTATGGTTAGCTGAATTAATTTTATCTGTAAATATAAAGTAAAAAACGCTTCTTTCGGGGGAGCGTTTCTAATATAAAAAAACATTATGCAAGAAAAAATTAAAGCGTTAAGAAGAAGTTTAAAAACCAAAGAAGAATTAAACTATTTAAACTATATAGAAGAACATTATAATAATGTTCAAAAAGCATGGCTTTTAATTCAAGATAAATGTAAACATTTTAGTTTTATTACTGATGACTGGCTTTTTAATCAATTAGATAATGATATTAAAAACCATGATTTAAGTAAATTGTCTAAAAATGAATTTTCACAATACAGACAGTTTTTTTATCCTGCTAATGATAAAGAAGAGGATAAGTCTTTATATGATAAAGCATGGGAACATCACAAAAAACATAACAATCACCACTGGCAAACATGGACTAAATATTCAAACAGAACAAATCAAGAATTAGCTTTACTGCATAATATTTGCGATTGGGTCGCTATGGGTTTTATGTTTGAAGACACGGCAAAAGAATATTATGAAAACAACAAAAAGGGCATTAAAATGCCTCAATGGGCTATTGTTTATATGTATAAAATTTTCGATTGTATTTATTAATTGATCTGCAAATAAAAAAAACGCCTCTTTTGAGAGGCGTTTTTTTTGCTTTAATGTAGCAACGTAAAGAAAATGTAAGTTACACAAAGGTGAAAAAAGGTGTCTATTTTGATGTTTCCAGACGCTCGAAAACACCGTAACGACCTGATTTACAGCATAGGTATTTATACCCGTGCAACATACACTTTTTATACGCAACCTTTATAGTGCCTGTAATTCAATCAGTTACGAGCGTGATTTTTCTATGTTACACGCAAAGTGCAACATCCACTTTTTATACGCAAAGTTTACGCGTGTTGCTTTTCGAGTAAAACGTGTAACATAGGTTCTTAAAAGTGCAACATAGGGTGTAACATAGGTTTTTCGCTAAAAACAATCTTAGATGCCTATATGTTAATCAGTTAGGTAAGATTTTACCGAAAACAGCGTGTAACATACATCTTTCTTACGCAAACGTATAGTAACGGTTTGTAAATCAGAAGGGTACGGCTGTATTTAACCAAAACAGCGTGCAACATACACTTTTCATACGCAAAACTTACGCAAATGGTGGTTAATTGCCTTACTATCAGTTATTTATATCTTTTTCTTTCTCTTTTTTTATCTAAATAGTGTAACATAGGTTTATATATTGAGTATATATAAAATAAAACAAGGTATATATACCTATTTAAGTATAAAGAGTAAATAAAGTATATATACCAAAACATGACAAAAGTCATATAAATACGCTGTTTTTTATAGGAGTAAATAAAACGCGACTCAATGTTACACAAGTTACACTTTGCCGCCTTTTTTGGCTTTTCGCGATTAAATTTCTTATTTTAAGATTATTTAATTAAATTTGTGCTATGGATACCTATATAACAAAAAACGACTTAACTAAATACATTCAAAAAAACACTCTTTCCGAATTAACGAACGGACGTAAAGCCATGGGCGGCGAACCTGCGGTGGCGGGAACTGATACTATTTGGCAAAATTTGATACCAACAGCACTGGAAACTGTAAACGGTTTCACGCGGCATTGGTATGATATGGACAAAGAAACGCGTAAGGTGTCTTTATTTGATGATAATTTAAACCACTTAGAAAACGAAAGGCTTTATATAGTAGATGGACAAACGGGCGAAAACACCCTTTATTTGTGTATTAAGGATGCACCCGCAGCTACTCTAATAACGGATACCGAATTTTTCGAGCAGAAAGACGACCGTAATCCGATCTTAGTAGAAATAACATGCCTTTTGCTTATTCATAATCTTTCAAGACGTGGAAACCCTCGACAAATTCCAGAGCAAAGGATATTTGATTATGATAACGCAATTAGCCGCTTAAAGGAAATTCAAAAAGGTATCGTATGCTTAGATATTCCAACACGTGAAAACACTGCACCAAACGACGCGGGGCAATCTTTTATACATGGGTCTTTCAATATTGAAACAACAGATATATATTAAAAGATATGATTAAAAAAATAAGTCGGTTTTTTCGGAAAAGCAACAATAAAGTAAAAGTTCGCGTAAACCCAAAAGGTGGGAAAGAAAAAATATCTTTTATTGAGCAACTGAAAAAAATGTTCCCTGAAAAAGAATTGCAGGATTTGGCAAAAACGGATGCTTTAAATGAAATAGAGAACAAACTCAATACAATATTAGCATCTCAACAAAAGAAGCTAAAAGGAATAGATAGCGATGTCGAAGAGATGACAGGCTTTAACTACGCAGCTGTAACCACTAACAAATGGCTTTATGCTATGCGTGCAGCCTCGCAGCCTTTTGGAGTTGGTTTTTCTCCTGACTGGGGGGGGCTTTTTGATATATTTGCAAATATGATAACCGATGCACATATACAAGGTTCTATTAATAAATTAGTAGAGGGTGTTGCGAAGAAAGATTTTTTTATTTCAAACGAAAATGGAGAACATGACACAAAAGGGACAAATATATTAAAAAGTCAATGGTTTGTTGATTTTATAAAATATGTAGTAAATGTAAGGCTTTGGGGGTTTGGACTTATTCAGATAGAAAGTTTAAATCTTACAGATTTTAGTATTTGTTTAAAAGAAGTAAATCGTAAACACGTAAGACCAGATTTAAACGGTGTTGTTAAAAGGGAATACGATTTGCAACCTTTTAAAAAGTGGGATAAGCAGCCATATAAAAGTTCTTGTATTTATATCTTTGATAATGTACTCGGACAGCTAAACGCATGCGTACGTTGGTACGTTTACAAATGCGAAATTGCAAGGGTTTGGGCAAAGTATAATAAAACATACGGTATCCCTCCAATTATAGCAAAGACAAATTTAAACGACACCGTAAGAAAACAAAATGCTGTCGATGGACTTGAGAATTGGATTACTAACAATTACATAGTAATGGATTTAAGCGATGAGGTTATGCCGTTCGATAGCAGTGGGAAAAGCGGCGGGTCTGGGCAGCAATTCTTTGAAAACCTTATGAGGCTTTGCGACGAACAAATGAGCAAGGGACTTTTAAGTTCAACCATGACAATGGACGCGATGGGGGGGAATTATAAAGGAGAGGTTCATGCTAATACGACAAACGACATTATAGACTCGATAGCTCGGACGGTTTCTTATATTGTAACAAAAGAACTTTTACCACGTTTACGAAACTTTGGCTTTCCTTTTAAAGAGGGACAAAGATTAGAAATTGACAATTCGGAAAAAATCACAATGAAAGAAAAAGCTGAAATTTTAAGCATTCTTTCAAATGGTGGTTACAGTGTGGATATTGTCGTAGCAAGCGATTTTATAGGCTTAGAATTAAGCGAGAAAGAAGAAAAAGAAGAAAAAATAAACCCCGCTTTGCAAGTTACAGCGGAAAATAAAAAACATTTGCAAAATGAGTATATTAAAAAATTTAACAATTAAAGACAATCTTAACGGGTTTTTTATAAATGGAAAATTTAAAGGTTTATCTTTCGAGGTTGCGGCTATTTCGCCTACGGCAGTGCGGCTTTATTCGATGTATCAAAACGAGCCCAGCTTTGATATTGATATGGCAACAGTAACGCTTGAAAACGACACTGGTGTCGATATAACTCCAGTTGATTTACAGGATAGAATGGCGACTTTGTCGGGTTTTGTTTCAAAAAAAAAAATAAATAGTATAGGGACGGGCGGGTCTGTTTTGGGCTCTTGGGTAGATTATGAAAATTATAAAACAAACAACATAACAAACCGCAACGGTATGCTATACGTTGCTTTAAGAGACAATACAAATGCAAACCCAGAAACAAGCCCTTTAGACTGGTTTAATCTGCTTTCTGGTTTCTTGGAAACAAAAGGCGAAATTTTAACAGCTGCCGACTTTCCAGCCTTGACGGCTGTTGCTGCAAATGATGTTTATTTTGTATTAGCGGATGTAATAGATAATGACCCGACAAAAACAAATACAGGACAGACTTTTGCAAACGGCAGTATAATTGTTTGGAATGGTTCGGGGTGGTCTGTTATAGGGAATGTAGCCTTGGTTTCTTTTCTTAATTTAACAGACACCCCGACTTCTTACATAGGGCAAAAACGTAAATTTTTGCGAGTAAATGAGACTCAGGACGGATTAGAATTTGCTTTTAACAGTATTTTGCCAGAACATGTTTTTGATAGTGAAGCTGCAAGAGATGCTTATTTTCCGACTAAATTAGATGAGTTGTACAAAGGCTTAGAAATAGGAATTGAAGAAAAAACAGGAGAGCCTTATTTAGAGTTAGGCGGGGGTGTAAACACTACTTTAAGCAACCCAATATATAGCATAGCGACAGAAACAAAACTTTACGTATTAGATGGTCCTAATATCAAAAGCTATGATATTGCTGCGGATGGAACTTTGAGTAATGAAATATCTATTCCTTCAGGTTTCAGTGCTAGTTTGTGTGGTATGGCTATAAAAGACAATAGGTTGTATGTTCAAAATGATAATACTATATATTGGTATTTGATAGCAGGTGATGGTTCTTTAACCGCCGATGGTAGTTTAGCTACTGGTTATGCAGGATTAGGACAAATAGCTATAAAAGATAATAGGCTATATGTTCAAAATAATACTACTGTTTATTGGTATATAATAAATGGCGATGGTTCATTAACTTACGACGATAACTTAGCTACTGGATATACAAGCCTTAGTTCACTTGCTATTTACAACAGTAAATTATACATAGGGAGAGATATTACAGTATATAAATATAATATCAATATTGATGGCACTTTGACTTTTGAAGATTCTTATTCTGTATCTTCTTCTAGTTTTATGTATTTCAATGAAAACAAACTATACACACTTGAGTATTTTCCTGACCCTGTATCTATATATATATATTATGTTGATATTAATGGTAATTTAGAATTTGATAAAATTTATAATGTAGTAACTGGAATAGGTAGTGCAGTAGCAACTTTGTCTGGACGTGGTGAGAATGTATTTACCTTAGAATTTTTTGGTAATAGAGCTTTTTGGTTAGATATTATTTCAGAAAGCAATTCAAAAATTCAAAAATGGACAGCAGAAACGCCAACTTCTTACGACAATAGCAACTGGGCTACTTTAGGCATTGAAAATATTACAACTGAACAAGTTCAAACTGTTTTCGGTGCTAATATTTCAGATAAGAGGTTTCCTGTAAAAGACGGAACTACTTTTAAAGATTCGGGTTTTACAGAAGAAGACACTTATTTTAACTTTGAAAAGCCTATTATTTACCCAAAAGGAGTTGGTAAAATGAATTTGTCGGACATCGAAGTTATGGACTTAGCAAACGCTGGGCAATACTATAAAATAACTGGAATTTTTACCGATGACGCTATAAATGAGCTTTTTACAACCTTAGCAACGAATAAGTTAACTTGTTTAAAAGCGGGAAAATATCATTTTAACGCTGCGGCGGTTCTTAGTGTTGATAAGTTAAGCACTATAACATTAGCTTTATATAAGAACGGTTCGTTTTTTATTGAGACTCCACACGGCGTTAACTCTCCAAATAGCGATATAACTCCGAATGCAGTAGATATTTTTAATATTGCGGAAAATGATTATTTCGAGCTTTATGTTAAAAGTAATATTGCAAATACTCAGGTTACTTTTAACACTTTAAATATTAACTTTTCAGAAGTTTAGATAATTGTTTCACGTGAAACAATCCTTTGCGGCGGGCGGTTAAGCCGCGTTTTTAAATCTTAAAAAAATGAAAAAATGAAAATTTTTATTATTTGCTCCATTGCTATGGTTTTTATTGTACCGATTATTTATTATATCATAGGTAAGCGAAAGATCGACAGGAAATATAAAGGCTTAAAAGATAAACAAAAGCTTATCAAAAAAAAGATAGGAAACAATATTAATAAAAATAAGTAATAAATGGACTTTTCAAAATTAGTAGCGTCAAGCCCTGTTCTGACAGGGTTTGTAGTTTTGGTTTTTTGTGTTGTTTTTATGGTGGCTTTGGTTTTTATCGTAAAACAATTATTAAAAAACATAAATGCAAAACGAATAAAAATGAACAGCGATGTAGAGTATTTAATTAAAAACGCTGTAACAGAAGATTATTTAAAAAAAGAGATTGCGAAATTTCGCACTGAAACAGATAAGGCTATAAGCTCAGTTAAAAGCGAATTGACAATCCGAATTGAAAATTTACAAAAAGAAACAAGTGAAATAAAAGGAAGTATCAAAGAAATAAGTTCAGATATAAAAGAACTGCTAAAAAAAATAAAATAGACGTTTTGTTTGCAGAAACAAAAAAAAGTTGTATGTTTGCAATAGACAAAATGGTTTTTTGTTGGTTTTTATTTGTTAGGTTAATACACTTTTTTGTTTTTTTTATTTGTTGTTTTCAAAGGCTGCAAACTTCTTTTTTTTTGGAGTTTGCAGCCTTTTTTTATATATTTAACTCATGGCACGGACAAAAGCAGAGATATTAGAAGAAATACTGGCTCGAAAAGATGCCGACCCTATATTGTCAAACATTTGCACCTCGCAAAGTAAACAGTCGTTTTTTTTAGCTTTGTTTGCTTGTTATGCAGAAATAACAGGCGAGTTTGAACTTACGTTTGATGACTTTTTAAGTGAGGTTAAAACGATATTAGAAAGCAAGCAAGTACATACTTCTTTCTGGTGGCGAAGTATCTCTTTAGGCTTCCAACTTGGAGACCCTTTGGTTACTTTCGTTAATGGAAATTTAGGCTATGAAGTAATAGATGTCGATAAGCAAATAATTAAAAGAGCCGCTGTTTTCACCGATGCAAACGGGCGTATAGAGTTGAAAGTGGCGGAGCTTTCTGGCGGTTTGCCCGTGTCGCTAACCCCCACAAACCTAAGTGCTTTTCTTGACTATATTAACGATATGCAACCCGCAGGGCTTGATATATTAATAACTACTTTAGATGGGGATGAAATTAGAGTGGGTTTCACGGTTACAGTAGATAGTCAAATTATTAATATTTCGGACGGTACGCTATTAAGCGACGGTACGACAAAGCCAGTCGAAAACGCTGTAAATGATTATATTGCAGGTTTTCAAAATGTAAGTTTTGGCGGCACTTTTTACGCAAATAAGTTAATGCAATCGGTTTTAAATACTGACGGCGTTTTAAATTCCGTATTTACCTTTTTAGAGAAAAAAGCAAGCGGAGAGAGTGGTTTTGTAGATGTTTTAAGCTTACCAAGTAAGAGTTTTAAGGCTTTGTCAGGCTACGTAAACTTAGAAAGCGGCTTTATTTTAAGCGACAATATTAATTATATAACTGGTTGATTATGAAATATAACTTAGATAATATAATTAAGGATTTTATACCTTTTTTTTATCAAAATGAAGAAAATTTCAGTTTGATAGATACTATTTTACACGGCTGTTTTGATACGGTAAACGAAAAACTCGAAACAACTGAAAACGAAACAAAAATACAACTTGGCTACTCAATACAGCGGCTTTCTTTGGAAAATAGCCTTAATAATGTTTTTGATAGTGTTTTGAAGCGTATTATAATTGATAACAGCTCTAATGTTGTGATCAATCCGTATGTTTTCAATAGTGGCGAAACAGCCCCGCAAAAGACGTTTTTAGGAAACAAGGGGGAGGGTGGTCTTGATAAAGTTTATACATTTAACAGCACCGAACAAAAGCCACTTAGTTCTGTTATTCGCTTTACTGTTTTTGTACCTATCGAATACCAAAACATAGAAAATAAAATTAAAAACCATATTAACTTAGTGCAAATCTACGGCACTGGTTACGATATTATATATTTTTAGATATGAGAAAAATATTAAATCCAGACGGCGGGAGACCTTTAGAAAATGAAGACATGCTGCCTTATATTGATAATTTGGAAATGCAAGAAAATATTTTCAAAGAATTAAATTTTGGAGATACGATTGTTTCGGGTTGTATAGTAACAGGCACAACTTTAAACGCTAATATTTCGGAAGGCATTGTTTTTTTGGAAAACAAACTTGCAACTTTTGAGGCTGTAACTGGCGTTTCTTTACCTTATAATGTAACTTTAAGTGTTACAGATACGGACGCTCGCGAATTTAATGATGGCATTGTAAGAAATACAATAAGAGAACAAAAAGCCGTTGCGGGTGGTATTTTTGGAATAGATGCTGATACTCCTCGAGTAAATAACAGATTTTTAAGAAATGTAAACGGTGAACTTTTGGGCAATATAAATACCGATTTGGAAGGTTTGGGTGATTTATATAAGCCTAATTTATTTGAAAAGTCGCAAAACTGGCGTGTTTTGCCAACCTACTCGACGGATAACGCTTTTATTAAAATAGGGGAGTTTTTAACAGCCCAGTTTTGTAATTTTACTGTTTTTTTTAATGGTTTTACACACGAAGCTCAACCGTGTTCTTTCTTGGTTAATTTTGGCAAAAGCGGGAGTGGGTTAGAATTGAATGTTAAAACAATAGGAATACCTACTGAAAATATGCCTAAATTTGTGCTTGTAGATAACCAAGAGTCTCCTGCAAAAGCAAGCTTATATATTCAAAAAGGGACAGGAGCTTCGTATGGTGGGACTTTCTTACTACTAGGGGAAAACTTTACAACTAATGGATTTAATATCGAAGTGTCAGACTGGACAGATACGCTGATTTTCCCTATATTAAAAACATCTTTGCCTTTTGAGTGGACAGCTGTCCCTTCAGGTGCTTACGAAACTGACAATGTAAACGTGTCAAATACAAGTGTATTTTATAGATATGAAAAGGACTTTATAGAGATAAAAGGGATTTTTCAATTCATAAGTCAAACAATAGGCAATAAAGCTCTTTTTGATATTGATTTCACAAATTATTTACCTTTGCTCACTAATATGGAAATTCCTGTTTTTATGTATGGAAACAATGAAATATTACAGGGTGTTGCAGGTACCTCAAACATAAACGGCATAGGGATAGTTTTATTAAATACTGCATTAACAGCCGGTTTTGATTATGATTTTTATGCAAAAATACCAATAGAGTAATGGACAAGGATTTAATTACTTTGTTAATAGAGGGAGTTTTTTCGGGAGAAATAAGCCTTTTTAAACTCCCCGAGTTATTATATTTTTGGACTTTTGAAAAGTTAGATAATTCTTTTAAAAAAGGATTTGGCGAGGTTTTGGGAACTGATAAATTTTTAAATCAAAAAGCTTTTAATTACAGAACAAATATAAGCCGTTTTTCTGGTGCGAAAACTTTTCAAAATATAAAAGAGTTAAGCGATAATGTTTTTTTACCAAATGGCATAAAAAGACCATTTGCAGACTTTAAAAAAACAGCTCTAAAAATAAATGAAAAATATAATATAGAATGGTTAAAAGCTGAGAATGACTTAGCTATTAAACAGGCTCAAAACGCGCGAAAATGGATTAAATACGAAAGCGAAAAAGATATTTTCCCTATTTTAGAATATGTAAGCGTGGGCGACCAGCGAGTAAGACCATCGCATAAAAAATTAGATGGCTTAAAAAAACCAGTGGATGACCCTATATGGAATACTATTTTCCCCGCAAACGGCTGGCGGTGTCGCTGCATTGTCATAAGACACCGTAAAGCGAACACAACAACCGAAAACGAAACAAAAGACAAAACAAAAGAAATAGAAAAAGAATTTAAAAAAAACCCTGAATTTGCGTTTAATGTAGGCAAAAAAGAGTATCTTTTTAAAGAAAGCGGAAAAGGTAAAAATAATTATTTCAAAGTACCTCGTGAGTTTTCTAATGAATTAAAAAATAATTTTGGTTTTCCAAAAATAAGCAAATAGTATGGCTGAAATATTAGTAAATGACATAGGAATAGAGAGTAAACCCGTGGGTTTTTCGGAGCTTGGCAGTGTTGTTTATGATAATATAATTTTTCCCGCACCTGCAAACGGGGCTTATAATGAGATTGTTTTAAATGCTGCTCAAATAGATATTTCGCGACAGTCCGATATTGTTTTCAGTCGAGTAAATGGCAAAAATGGCACTATCAAAGAATATACAGGAAAAGGAGACTATAATGTAAATTTAAGCATAATTATAGCAGCACCGCTTTTTTCGGCTACTGGTTTACTTGGAATAGCTGCACAAAAGGCATTAGTAGCCACAACCGCGAACCGTTTTGCAGGACTTGTAAACGTACAGCCCGACGTTACAGATACTGAAACTTTAAACGAAATTGTAAAACTTGAAAAAGTACAAGGGGCTATTGAGATAGAAAACAAGTTTCTAAATAATAGGTTTGGATTAAAAAAATTCGTTATTCAAAGTTTCGACGTAAAAAGACAAGTGAATGATTATATTTTAACCATTTCTTTACTGAGTGATACGCCCATAGACTTTGGAGACTTTGGGGCAGACCGACAAGGCGGCGAGGGTGTGCGTGCAAATGTTTAATTTTCAAACAAAAAAAGCTATGTTAAAACAAAAAGGTAAATATCCAAATTTACAAAAGAATGTAGATAAATTTAAAATTGAAATCCCGACAATTATAGCCGAGCTTGCAAAAAACCATTATTTAAAAGGATTTGCAAAAGGCGGGGGGCAAACTGATAAATCAATAAGCGGATGGGAAAAACGCAAATTAAAAATAAAAGACTTCACAAGCGGACGAAAAACCCGCTTAAAAGCAAAAAGGCAAATAGGGAGAGCCTTGTTAGTGGATACGGGGCAAATGCGAAATGATATTGATATTCAAAAAGCTACTTTTAATGAAATTATTATAGGCACTGACGCAACCGATTACGCAAGCTACCACAATGAAGGTACGGATAAAATGCCACAACGTGAAATCTTAGGATATTCTACGGAACTAAATAAAAAGGTTGAAAAAGCAGTAAAAGAAGAAATAAATAATTTAATCTTTAAAAAATGAGTAACTGGCGAACTGAATTAAAGAATTTTTTCGAAATCAAAACGGTTGAGGCTTTGGGTGATGAAATAAAACGTTTTGAGGCTTGGAATAATCAAATGCAAAGATTTGAAAATGAAGAAACAGCCCCAGAAATAGCCGTTTATTTTGCTTATTCAAACATAGGGGATGGTCGCGAATATCTTAACCAACAAAAAATACAGCAAGCCGAACAGATACCTGTAACTATTGATTTAAGAATTGTTTTTAACAATTATAATGGAAACGCTCAAAATACAGCATACGACTTTGCAGATAGAATACACAAGAAATTTTCAGGCGTAAAACACGACTGTATAAATGGGCGTGTCCTTAAGATGGGCGAGCGTGAAGACTTAAACCACGCCGCAAATTATGAATATTTAATGAATTATTCTTTTATTGTTAAGGAATTTGTAGAGAATACAAATATAGTAGATGCAAACGAGGGGAACGTTTTAAAACCAATAGTTTTGGGGAAAATTGCAAAAGTCGAAATAAATACTTAATTTAGGGGCGTGATGAAAACAGTGGATTTTATAAATAGCAAAACAGACGGTATTCCTGAAATAATTTTAAGCGGGGATATTGATTTTTATGATGGTGCAAATATTGCAAGCCAAATTTTAAATGCCGATTCTAAACATATTAGAATTAGAGTAAATTCTTTTGGTGGTAATGTTTTGGCTGGTTATGAAATTATTTCGGCTATAAATCAAAAAACTCAAAACGGCGAAATTGTCGAAACTTTGGGGCTTGGTATAACCGACAGTGTTGCAGGATGGATAGTTGCAAGCGGCACGAAAGGCTATCGTAAAGTAATGCCTTTCAACACAATGTTATTGCACCCGCCAGCTACAAAAGACGGTTTAACCGCTGCGGATTTGCCTGACGGTGAGCTTAAAAATAAATTGTTAAGTGTTGCGGACGCGATAGAAAATATATTTACAGCTAATACTAATCTGTCAAAAAGCAAAGTCCGTTCTTTTATGGAAAACGAAACTACTTTTACAGCATTAGAGGCTAAAAAAGCGGGTTTAATAGACAGTATTATAAAAATAGACAATACTCCACAGATAGCTCAAAACCTTAGTAGGTTAGAAGTGTATAATATTACTAAAAACTTTACTCCGAAAATCAAAAACTTAAAGTATATGAAAGAATTAATAGGTATTTTAAATTTGAATGAAAACGCGGGGGATGCCGATGTTCGCCTTGCTATTCAAAATTTAAAAACAGAAAAAACGACTTTTGAAAACAAATACAATGAGTCGCAAAACGAAATAAAAGATTTGAAAGCGGAAAATACAGCTTTTAAAAACAGAGCAGAAAAACTTGAAAACGAAAAGTTTGAAGACTACGTAGATGCTTTAATTGAAAAAGATGCTTCAAAAAAAGAACATCGTGAAGCGTTAGTAAACATGGCAAAGGGCAATTTCGATGCTTTTAAAACACTTAACCCTATTCAGGATATTATTATCAATAACAATGGTATTGATGACGGTATCGAGCCGAACGGGGACTCGCAAACACAAAAAGAAAAAGCAGCGGAGTTTGCGAACATGACGGCGGCTGCTCGAAAAGAATTGAGAGCAAAAAACCCTATTAAATTTAATGAATTGTTTAACGCTTCTTTTAAATAAAAAAATATGCACATAACAGAAATACAAAATTTTACCAAAAATAAAGACTTACAAAATGCCTTGATAACTCACGGCGTTAAAAGCGACTCGGACTTTCAAAAATATTTGAATTATGCAAGAAATTCGTTAAGTGCTGATATAAGAAATAGCACCGAGCAACGAATTGCAATTTATTCGTCGGAAATTGACGAGTTCGCATATCCAGATGACTCTTTTATGAGCTACGCCATAAACGATGCACAATTTGCAGCGACTGGTGAGGTTAAGAAAATGCAAAGTTCCGTAGAGGGAATGAAGGCGATAAAAGGGCGTTTATATGACAAAGCCTTAGTTAATGAAGAAGAGGTTACTGCTCAAAAAGTTTATACTCGTAAAAACACTAAATGGGAATGGGTGATTGAGTACTTCAGAACACCCGCTCAGGTTATTACTATGGAATTAACTTCCGAAGTTGGTTATAATGCTTTACTTGACTTATTGAGAAGCAAAGCAGCTAAACTAATGGAAGCTATTTCTAATTTTACTCTGGTTGAATGGTCTCAAGGTGCTGTTGGCGTTGGCGAGATTGTAAGCATTTCAGAGGGAACAGACTTTTTTGTAATGACTTCGGGAACTGCTGTTCGTAAAAACCCAGTAACGGGCACAACTGGAAATGTAAAAAAAGTAACTTTACAGGATTTTAAAAATCTTAAAAGTAAATTAGAATTACAAAGAGCAAATAAACTTTTTAGCGGGGACCTTGTTTATTTGCCTACTGAAGCCCAAATACATGATATTAGAAGTATTGACGGCTTTTTTGACTACAATCAAACAGGATACAGAGGCGAAAGAGACAAAGGACTTATCGGCGATCTTTACGGATTTAAAATATTAGATCCACGCCGTAGAGATGACTGGGGGGCTAATATCCTTTATTCTCAAAGTGTTTCGGGGGATAATATTACACTTACAAAAGTAGAAGACGGTGCTGATGCCGCTGCTAATATGTTAAGTGCGGGGATTGCATGGTACTCTGACGCTGTTAAGATAGCAAAAGGTAAACCAGTTGTTTTTCCAGATATGAACAATCCGCAGTTTTACGGGGATTTATATTCGTCGGAGACTCGCCATGGTGCAATAAAAGCACGTCAAGATGGCAAAGGGGTTGTTATGTTAGTTGAAGCACCTGAGTAAAAAATTTTTGTTTCACGTGAAACATTCTTATATTTGTTTCACGTGAAACATTTTAAAATACATTAAAGAAAATGGTAAAAAGTAATAAATTAATTATATCCATTTCAGAAAAAGGTAAGAAAAACGTAAATTTTGAATTGGACAAAAAAGAAGTAGAGGCTGCCCTCGGGCTTTGCGAACGCAAAAGAATAGAAAGAGTTTTTTGCATGAAAAAAGACGGGGCTGCACAACTTTTTAGCGAAAAAAGATCGGCTATTGTTTGTCAGGAACGCCACGATTTTGAATATATGGTGTCTATTGATAAAGACACATTAAGTAACTTCTTAAAAGAATAATTATGAGCAATGTAATTATAAATATACAAAAAGGCGGTCTGGGGCGGCAATCTGCAAATACTGACACGTGGGGCGGTAAATTTGTAGAGGTAGATACTTTACCCGCTGGTTGGGTGGAAAACGAGGTTAAAAAGATTTACAAAGATACCGACTTGGAAGCCTACGGAATAAAAGAAGACAGTGTAAATGATTATTATAAATTAGTTTTTTTGCATACATCGGAATTTTTCCGTATTAATGCAAATGGTACTTTGTTTTTACAATTAGCCACCACAACAGACGACAAGCACCTGCCCGCGACTGTTTTTGAGGCTTTCCATAACCATAATCAAGCAAATAACGTTTTAAATTTTGCTTACATATCAAGCAGCTTAAAACTTACAACCGCAAACGTTGAAAGTGTGCAGACTGAATTTAATAATTTAGTCCCTAAAATACAACCTGCTTTTTGTATTATTACCTTAAAAGCTGACGACGTAGCGGGTACTATTCCCGATTTTTCAACCGCTTCAAATTTTCGTTGTTTAGTCGATGTCGCAAACGATTTGACGGAAAACGGACTCGCAAAAGCTGTTTTTGATAGTTTAGGAATGTGTGGAGCAGGTGGTTTCCTTTTGGGACTTTCAACACTTGCAAAAGTACATCAAGAAATTTCTTGGACTAAATTTATTGTAAACGGCGGCGGGCGTTGGCAAAAGATAGGCGATATTTTCGGGCTTTCAGTAGAGGATAAAACAGACACCGAAATAGCAGCTTATGGAACTCAGGGCGTTGTTTTAATGAAACGTATCAAAAGAGATTCCAATGTTTACGTAAGCAGTTCGCGAATGGCGGGAAAAATAACCGACGACTACGCGATTTTGCCACACGTTCGTACTATAAATAAAGCTATTGTATTAGCTTACGATGCTTTACTGCCGCGTTTTAACGCACCTGTTTATGTTAATCCAAAAGACGGCAAACTTAGTGTTTCAACAGTTTCATACCTCGAAAGACTTGTTTACGATGCTATCAATAACAACATGATACTTGACAAAGCGGGAGACAATGTAGAGCTTTCTATAAGCAATGGGAATTTACCATTAGAAAGCGTTTATATAAACCCAAGTCAGAACGTATTAGTGACAGAGAATGTAAACGTAGAACTAAATTTAGTACCGGTAGGGTCTTCAAAAACTTTTACTATTAATATTGGATTAGTTCCTAAATTATCTTAATTATGGCAAATGAAAACACGGTTCTTTCAATGGAAGGCTACTCGACGGCGGATGTAAAGATAACTTTTAATGATTTGGAGCTTCCGGGCATTACAAATTTCGAGTTAAATTTAGAACAGTCTAAAAATAACAATTTAGGCATGGGCGTAAACCCCGTAAGTCGATCCCGCTCTCAAAAAGAATATTCTGGCAGCTTAGAAATGGATTACGACACTAAGAAACGATTGTTAGAAAACTTTGCAAATACAGACAATGTATTAACAAGTATTCCCCCTGGACTTTTGGAAATAACCTTAGCACGAACTGATGGCGGTTTTGAGAAAATATCAGTCCCGTTTATGGAGTTTAACGGTGATGGCATAAGTGGTTCACAAGGGGATGAAAACTTAACAAAAAGCGTAGATATTATTTTTGCAGGAATTAACCAAACAACAATATAAAAAGACAATGGAAAATAAAGCATTAACAAAAGAGCAAATAGATAAGTTTATAGAAAACGGCAATTTTGAAGCCTTAAAAAATGGCGGCGAATTTGAAGTTTTCCATAGTGAATTTTCTTCAAAAAAGGGAAAAATATTAGTAGTTGCAAAGCTTAATTTTTACGAGCTAACCAAAGCACAAGCTCCTTTTATGGATTCTATGTATTCAGCAAAAGAAGGTGAAAATGTACAGCTTAAACACTTGCAAATAATAGAGGCAGGAAATCGTATTTTCTCAATGAATTTGATAAAAGGACAAAAAGAGATTTTACAAACATCCCCGTCTTTCCGTGCAAAAGTTTGTGCCGAGTTAGGGCTTTGGGTTTTGAACTTAATAGATGACGACGACGACACCGCAAAAAAAAAATAACTGATATAATTAACAATCCTTATTTGAGGACTTTGTCAATTTTAGAACTTTTGGACAAAAAGCCCAATAATGCAAAAGATTTTAGAGAGAAAAGAAACTCTATTGATTTGCTTATTGGGCTTTTTTCAGAAATAATAAAAAACAGCACACGGGACGGTTTTTTAGAAGCCGCTGCGATAATATTTAAAGCTAAATAAAATGGCAAATATAGTTTATACCATATCTTTAAAAGACAGGGTAAGTAAAGTAACCGAAAAGATTAATAAGTCTTTTGGTAAGTTGAAAAATGGTATTTCAGAGGCTTCTAACAAAATAGATAATTCATTTACTAAAATACAGAAAAAGGCACAACAAACGGCTGATAGAATTAAAGTAACCGAAAATATTAATAAGTCTTTCGGCAAGTTGAAAAATGGTGTTTCGGGGGCTTCTAACAAAATAGATAATTCATTTAATAAAATACAGAAAAAGGCACAACAAACGGCTGATAAAATTAAAAAGTCATTTAATTTTAGCACTATAACAAAAGCGATTGCAGGACTGGGGGCTATTGAAATAGGGCGAAATATAATTCAAAAAACAGCCGATTTTGAAAAATATAATGCTGTTCTTACAAATGTCTTTCAAAGTTCAAAAAAAGCGGCTGAGGCTCAAAAAATGCTTTCTGAGGTTGCGGCGGAGACTCCTTTTGAGCTTATGGAAATTACAAAAGGATATTCAAAACTTGCCGCCCGAGGTTTTGCTCCTACAAAAAAAGAAATGTATCTACTTGGAGATGTTGCGGCTGCGGCGGGGCATAACTTCAATATGTTAGCAGAGGCAATTTCTGATGCTCAAACTTTTGAATTCGAGAGACTTAAGGAGTTTAATATAACTTCAAAACAGAACGCAAAAGCGGGGACGGTTGAGTTTAGATATAAAGGGGTTGCCACTAAAATAAAAAGAGACGAAGAAAGTATAAGGAATTATCTTTTATCTTTGGGGAAATTAACAGGCGTGCAAGGTCTTATGGCGATACAATCAAAAACTTTGGGCGGTGCAATTTCCAATTTAAAAGACAGTTTCGATCAACTCTTTATTAAAATAGGCTCAAAAGCAAGCAAAGGACTTCAAAAGGTTATTAGAGCGACAAGTAAATTTGTAACTAAATTCACTAAGAATTTTGATAAAATGTTTAATAGCATAACAAAAAACGCTTTTTTTATCAAATTGAAAATGATTTTTACAAAAACGTTTAATGCTGTTAAAAGGGTCTTTTTTACTGTTAAAAACGAAATAGTAAAGACGTGGCAAAGCATAAGTAATTTTATTGAAAGTTCGCCTTTTATGAGCGGTTTTATAGATACTTTGGGCGATGCTATTTCTGAGGTTGGTAAATTTGCGGCTAATGTTATTAAGGTATTTGGAAAAGTTGCTCGGTGGTTTACAACGCACCCGCTCGGCAAATTTATTACAACGGCTATTTTAACGCCTTTAAAAATTGCTTTGTCAGTTGTTAAGGATATTGCAAAGGGGCTTAATAAACTATTTGGAGACGTAGAGGCAAAAGCAAACAAGGCTAATTCAATGGTTAGCAGGTTGGAAAAAGCAAAAGCAGCGGGTAATTCTGGTGGATCCAATCGTATTTTAGGGCAAATGGCTGTAAATGAAAAAAGACTAAGTAATTTATTTGAGAAAGCCGTAAGTAAAGGATATTCAAAAAGCGATCTTTATAAAATAAGAGCGTCAGCGGATATGCCCGAGTTTTCAAATTCAGTAAAAATATTTGAAAAACTTGCAAAGTCAGAAAGTAGGATTAACTTAGGTGAAATAATAAAAAAAAGTGGCACTTTTACAGAGCTTAAAGATGACTTTTGGACAAAACTTAAACACGGGGGCATGCCATGGTTAGAAACAAGAAAAGCTACCGATGCAGAATTGATTGGTAAAGTCTTAAACAATGTTAATTCTAAAATATTAAATAAGAATAATTTTTCGTGGACAAAACCCTTTGAAACTATTGCAAAAGAAGTCTCAAAAACTCAAAAATCCAAAGTTAAAAAGCCGATGTTTGACGACCCTTTGAATTTAAACAAAGGTCTTAAAGATAAAACAGAAAGCATAATTTCTGGCGGGCGTATTAACACTTTTAATATTAATATTGCAGAAGCTAATGGTGTTAAAACTATGCAGATAAGCAATATTTCAGAAGGTTATGAAAACATAGGTCAAATGTTTAAAAATGTATTATTAGAGGCGACAGCAGATATTAAATTTTAATAATATGGACTTAATATTAAAACAAAAAATAACTATTAACCATAAGGTACTGCCACTTGTAAATGATATTATTATCAAAACAAGTCGCAATACTTTTACTGATACGGCTGTTTTCACGTTTCCGAACAAAATAAATGCACAAAATCAAAAGATTAGTGAACTTATAGAACTGGGCAGCCCCGTTAAAATAGAAATAGGTTACGAGCCTTTTTTGTTTACTGAATTTGAAGGCTATGTTTCACAAATAGTACCTGAAAAAACAGCAACTATATTTTGCGAAAACGAAACTTATAAACTCAAAAGACAAAGTATAGGTCGGGATGTTATTTTAAAGCAGACCAGCACCTTAGAGTTAATAAAAGAGATTTACGACGGCAAAGTCGAGGTTTACGAGGCTAATATAGGGGACTGGAAGGTTTCAAAAAACGCAACTGTTATTCAAGTCTTAAGTGAATTGCAGGCTAAATTTAAAATTTATTCTTATTTTAGAGGGGATGTTTTGATAGTTGGCTCACAAGCCGACCCGCTCACGCAAAACCGTAGGTATTTAAAAGCTCATTTTCAAAAAAACATACCTACAGGAGAGAGCAATTTTAATTTTAAAAATGCAAGTGCTGATTTAATTATCGTAAAAGCATCGGCTTTAAATCGAAAAGGTGAAAAAAAAGCAGTTTTTGCATACTATTCAGGAACTCCAGCAAAGATTATTTACAGTCAAACAAAGCCTAAAAACGGAACTGTAAATGAATTTAACATAGGGGGGCAATCCGAAATTTCTATAACAGACTTGAAACGACTTGCAAAGATAAGGCTCGAAGCCCTTTCTTTTACAGGCTGCGACGGCTCGGTTACTATCTACGGTTTTCCGAAAAACCCGTGTGCAAATCATGGTGAAATTTGCCAAATAATAGACAATGAAGTCCCTGAAAAAAATGGAAATTATGCCATTGTATCAGTTACAAAAAAATTCGGTAAACAAACGGGTTTCAGACAAATATTAGAACTTGGAATAAGCATATAATTATGAATACAGACCAAACAAGAAAGCAAAAAACAAGCAATAAAGAAGACATTGCTGGCGCTTTATTTTCTTTAATGGATATACATTTAGACGGAGAGTGTTTTTACTCAAAATTAGGTATTGTAAAAGATGTAAATTTAGAAGACGCAACTTGTAAAGTAGAAATTCCAAATACCCAAAGCGAGGGAGAGGGCGAAATTTTGCCCGATGTGAGGTTGCAACAAATAACAGAAAGCGGCTTATTAATTGAGCCTGCAAAAGACTTTCCAGTGTTAATTTCTTTTACAGATAAAACAACGGCTTTTGTTGCTTTGTATTCTAAAATAGAGAAAATTGTTTTTCAAAATGGTGAAAATGGTGGCTTAATAAAAATCATAGAACAAACGGAAAAATTAAACGAGCTCGTAAATACTACAAACGAAATAAACCAAAACATCAAAGATTTAAAATCTATTTTTAACACGTGGATACCCGTTCCAAACGATGGCGGGGCGGCTTTGAAAACAGCCTTAACAAGTTGGATCACAAACATAGTTCCCGATGCAAAAGCTATTAACAAAGATGACTTTGAAAACTTAAATATTACTCACTAAATATGGAAAACGGCGATATTTTATTAAAAGATGGTAAAATTTACAGCGAAAACGGGGATTTGGCTCACGGGAACGCAAAAGAACAGTTAATAGGGGCTAATTTAGCCGCCAGTACTGGAAATTTTAGGCTTTTCCCAACGGTAGGGGCAAATGTGTATAAAGATATAAACGCCCCTGAAAACGTCCAAAGATTTGTAAACAAAATCACTAATTCATTAGAGTTGGACGGGTGGGAACTTGATAATATTGCTATCGACATAGATAAAGATAACAACTTAATACTAAACGTTTTAAATGCCGAAAAAGTAACCGACGACACGAAAGGATTAATATAATGGCTACAAAAACTTATTTGATAGAAAAACCCCGATCTTTATACGATGTTTGCATTGATGTTTATGGAAACACTCAATATAAATACAAACTCGCAAGCGATAATAATTTGAACGTAGATTTTGATTTAATTGCTAATTACTGGGCGGCAGCACCTGAGCGTATAACTTCACTTATTTACGATGACACGGTAGGGGATTTTTCATTGAGAGATAAAATAAAAAATAACAACATCGAAATAAATAATACATAAACAACTCTTTTCTAACCCTTTACAAAAAAAACGCAAATTAATTTGCGTTTTTTTTTGCGTAAAACTTGCATAAGAAATAAATAAGCCGTTACTTTGTCATAACAAATCGAAAGAATATTAACAAACAACTTTAAAATCATGGAAAACAACAAAAAAATCAAAATCATAAACTTTACAGCGTCTCAATTTGGACACTTAAAAGCTATTGAATTAGATTTAAGTAGGTTTAAAAACGGCGAGCTAATAGAAATAAAAGGCGGTAGCGGCGAGGGAAAAAGCACAATACAAAAAGGCTTAAAAATATGCACACAAGGCTCAAAAACCTTAGCAGACAGCGAGCAGTACGGCGATGCGTGGAGTATTGAAACTCAATTACTTGACGGCGAAAAGAATATTTTTATAAGTGCAACCAAAAAAGACGGTCAAAGTGCTAAATTTGCTCTTTATGAAAAAGATAATAAAGGCAAAAAGGTTAATAATCCCGTTATTAATGGCATGAAAGCCACACCCGCAAAATATATCGAATATGTCGGCACTGAATTAACCTTTGGTATAAAAGGTTTTCTATCTGAAAATAATACTATTCAAACAAAATTAATGTTTGAACTTTTCAAAAACGAATTGCGAAAACAAGGTATTATTTTTGACAAAAAAAATCCAGACTACAAAACTTCTTTACTTGGTATTTTGGATGACTTGGTAGATAAAAGAGACCGTTTACGCTCCGAATGTACTCATATAGGGGCTTTTATGTCCGATTTTGAAAGAGACGGTTATGACTTGGATAGTTTAGAAACTTTAATGTTTAAAGATATTAATTTTTTAACAGAGCAAAAAACAGCTTTATTAATAAAAAAAGGACAGTTAAACGGCGAAAGCAAAGCCGCTTTTGAAAAGAAAAAAAGCGAAATAGCAACCAAAGGGCAAAATATAGCCACCGAAATTAAAGAGCGTGTAAATGATATTAATAGCGATTTTGAGTTTGACTTGAAAACTTACAATCAATTCTTAAAAGAAAAAGAAGAAAATAACGAACTTGTAAATACTGAATTAGCGGGCGTTTTAAATAATATCTACTTTGTCGATAATGCAAAAAAAGATAAAACGCTTGATTACTTCAAAAGATGTTTTATTGATTATTACAATAGAAACAACACGGAAAAACCAGAAAAACCAATTTTGCCGCAAATAGGGAATAATACTATTAATTTTGAAAATGGAATTAATTACATAGGTTTTGAGAAACTACAAAAAGATTATTTAAGAGTAATAGCCGAGTATAAAAACCTCGAAAAACCCGCTGAAATTGACTATTCAGAAATAGACAATCAAATTTCAGAAGTCGAAAAACAGATAGAAATAGCCGAACATAATAACAAATTAGTTAAAAGATTTGATATTAATAGAAAATGGGTAGAGTCTTGTGCAAAAGTCGATGAGAAACGAAAAGAACTAAATAAACTCTACGCAAATATTGACACGGGTGTTTCTGGTTTACGAATTAAGCCGTTTTTCAACGAAACGGGAAAACTCGAAATGAAAACTATTTATACTGGTGATTATGATCCTGAATATTTTAAAAACCCAAATAAAGAAGAAAGACTTTTAGTTTCTTACAGCTCTACGCAAAAACCTATAATCGGCGTTTTACTTCAAATAGCACGGCTTAAATTGAAAGGGAAATGCTTACCTTATATTTTTATCGATGACGTACCAATCGACAAAAAAGCCCGTGCTATAATTGCAAAAATTGCAGCCGAAAACGGTCTTAATATTATATTGTCAGTAACTGGCGATTTTGAAAAAAACAAACTTTCTAACAATGAAATTTTAGTAGAGGGTGGCGAAATATTTTTTAACGAATTAAAATAAATATCAAAATGCCTAAAGAAAAATATGAATTTTATGTATCTACCCCTTTTATAAACTCCAGTGTAAAAGAGACCATCGAATTTGAGATACCCGATGAGTTTAACGAACACGAAAAAGAAGACTTTATTCAAAAACAATTTGAAGAATGGGTATGGGAAAATATAGAAAGTAGTTACGAAATAATTGAATAAAACAATAACAAAATGAACGAAGCAAAATCAAAACTTATAATAACAATCGAAATAGAGGGAAAAGCAAAGCAACTAAAAAAAACATACGAGAACCTTTTGAAATTAGACTTAACCGTAAAGGATTTATTAGACCCCGACGAACATGTTAGTTTTAAAAGTTGTACTGCCTTTTCAGCAGTAAAGGCAAAAACTTCAAACTGTTATAATGGTGAAAAAACAGAACCAAAAGCAACGGAAATTAATTTAATAATGTTTGACAACGGTTTATAAAACAAACAAAAAAAGTCGCTTCAAAAGCGGCTTTTTTTAGATAAAAACAGCATGGAAATAAAATTAAGAGACTACCAAGAAAAAGCCGTACAGGATACAATAAAAGCACTTAAAGAAAGTGAGCGAAAAAGAGTAATTTGTGAAATGCCCACTGGTGGCGGCAAGACTGTTGTTTTTTCTTTCATAGTGCAAAATGCAAGTAGGAAAAAATCAAAGACTTTGATATTGACAGATAGAACCGAACTGTTACGAGGGACAGGGGGGACTTTGGAAAAGTTCGGAGTTTTGCCAAAATATGTAATAGCAGGACGTAAGATTGCACCTGATGTAAATAAAGGGGATTGTGTTGTGGGCATGGCTCAAACCTTAAAAAAAAGGATAGAAAAAAGCAACTGGCGAGAATGGTTTTTGCAATTTGATTTAATTATCATAGACGAATGCCACAAGCAAGAATTTAATGTTTTTTTTGAAAAGGATGTTTTCAGAACAAAAGGTACTGTTTTGGGTTTTTCCGCAACCCCAAAAAGAGGCGGGAAACAAAGACAACTAGGTACTGATTATGATAAAATAGTACACACCAAAACAACTTTGGAGTTAGTAAGAGAGGGGTTTTTATGTAGTGATATGTTTTTCGGTTCTGGATTAGCTCCCGACATGAAAGATGTTTCTTTGGATACAAAAGGGGATTACTCACGCTCTCAAATGTTTAAAAAATATGACAAAGCCGAAATATACGGCGGTCTTATTGATTGTTATAAAAAGAACGCCACCGACAGTGTTATGATTGTTTTTTGCAGCAGTATTATACATAGCGTAAGAACCTGTAAAGAACTTGTTGAGAATGGAATTTTAGCAAGGTTTGTTTCTTCAAAGATGGGAAAGCCCAAAAGACCAGAAACCGCCGAGCCTGAAAATTTAAAAGATGCCGATGGTGAATGGGTTTCTTACTATGAGAAAGAAAAATATTACAAGGAATACATCGAAGCATATTATAATTTTTCAGGCAGTAGGGACTTAATGGTTAAAAACTGGAAAGCAGGGGATTTTAAAGTCATGGTTAATTGTGGCATCTTAACAACTGGTTTTGATTTTCCCGAACTTGAAACCGTTGCTTTATTGCGAGCCACCACGTCCGAGGTTTTATATTTGCAAATGTTGGGACGGGGGTCTCGATTAGCAGACGGCAAAACACATTTTAATATTTTCGACTTTGGTAAAAACGTAGAGCGTTTAGGTTCTTTTAAGTTGGAACGAAAATGGAATTTATACCATGAAACAAGCAAAGGCGGCGGGCTTGCGGCGATGAAAGAATGCGGCGAAAAAGGAATCGACAAAAACGGAAAAAGCGGGTGTGGCGATTATGTTTTCGCATCGGCTTCTATTTGTCATTGTGGTTATGTTTTTAAGCAAGAAAAAGAAGAAAAGAAAATAGAATTGCAATTAATGACTACTGATAACAAAGGAAAAATCAAAACCGTTAAACCTCTTAAAGATATGGACTTCACGGAATTAGAAGCGTTTCAAATAACCAGTAACTATAAAATAGGTTGGCTTTATACTCAAATATTCTTACAAGGTGGACTTGATTATTTAAAAAAGTTTGCTAAGTTTAAAAACTATTCGGCAGGGTGGATAAACCGAACATACAGCCGAATACCCGCAAATTTAAAACAAAAAACAGCTTAAAAACATGAATAAACTAATCGGAAAAAAAATAACCTTTTTTAAAAAAATAGGGAAAAGAACAAAAAGAACAAGGACTGATATATATAAAGAAGTCATTTATGAGTGGGAAGTAATAAATCTTTTGAAACCTGAAACGGGTATTATTTGTGGCAAAAGAAGAAAAATAGATGGTTTTTGGACTGAGGGGGATAGTTCTGAAAACGCTCCCAGTTCTATTTATTTTCAATCTACAAAAGATATTGATTGTTATTTAATAGCCGTGTCTTTAAATCAAACAGTTCTTTGTCCTGTTGAGTATTGCTTAATATAACATTTCATAAAACAACCAACAAAATGAATTTAAAAAACCGCTTAAAACATGGAAAAACTAACAAAAGAGCAAACCGAAAAACTCCTAACAATCAATCCAACGGCTTCTTTTTTTAAGAAAATTGAATTGCAAGAAGCCGAAAACCAAATAAAAGGCTTAAAAGATTTGATTGTTGAAAAAGAGAAAGAAATAAAAATAATAAAAGAAACCATTAGGTTAACTGAAAACAACTAATAACATGAAAACATACAAAGATTTAAGCGGTTTATTTGAAGGGTGCGAAATAGAAAAAGAAATATCTAAGTACACTTGCCGACAGTGTGTATTTAGATATAAACATGAATACGGTAAAATGTTTTATTGCAGCAAAAGACGACAAAAAAGCACGGCTTATGGCGATTTGAAAATAAAAGTGGGTGATCCCGCTTGTATTCTTTTTGAACATATTAAAAACCGCAAAAAATGAATTTAGAAAACCGCAAAAAATTAAAAGATAAAATATTAGAAAGTGTTAATATTATCGATATTGTCGGGGATTACACTAAGCTAACCAAAAAGGGAAATACTTACTCGGGCCTTTGTCCTTTGCACGATGACAAAAAAGAGGGTAATTTTCACGTTTACGAAAATACAGAAAGCTGTATTTGTTTTTCGTGTAGCAATGAAAAAATGAATGTTATTGATTTTATTGTAAAAGTCGAAAATTTAGAATTTCCCGAAGCTATGGATTTTATCGCCGAAAAAGAAAATATAGACATTTCGGATTTTGAAAGCCCTGAAAATAAAGCAAAAGATAAAAAGAGAATGCAGGCATTTGAAGTTTTCAAAAAAATACAAAATATTTATACAGATAATTTAAATAACAATCCTGAAACAAAAGATGGCTTTTTGAAGTGGCGAGGTTTTGAGCAAAAAACAGTAGAGTATTTTGAGCTTGGTATTTCGTACATTAGAGAAAGAAACGGCTTTAAAAGCGTAGCTACTGAATTAAAAAATCATTTTGATATTTTAAAAGAATTTGGAGTTCTGAATAAAAAAGATTTTGATCTGTTGCAAAACAGATACACGATTCCAATTCATAATAAAACGGGCAAAGTAGTTGCTTTTTTCGGGCGTTCTATAAACAAAAACGCAAAAGAATACAAATTTATCAACTCCGCGGAAAGTCCGATTTACAATAAGAAAAAAGAGCTTTTTAATTATAATCGAAGTCGTAAAAACATCTTTGAAAAAAAGCAATGTTTTGTCATGGAAAGTTCGCTTTCTGTTTTTAGATTATTTGAGAAAAATGTATTAAATACAGTCGCTACGGGCGGCACGGCTTTCACAAAAGACCATTTAAAACTTTTTATAGACAATGAAATTACTTTTATTTGGGATGACGACAATGCAGGGCGTAAAGCTGCAAAAAGAGCTTTAAAAACTTGTTTAGAAGAAAATAAGATACCCACTTTTATTTTAATGCAAAAAGGTTGCGACCCTGACGACTTTTTTAAAAACAAAACAAAAGAAGAAACAAAAGAGTATTTAAAAAGTAATAAAATAAACTTTATCGACTTATTGCTTAAAATTTGCGATTTTGAAAATACCAAAACCTTAGAAGAAAAAGACACTATTATAAATGAAGTAGAAGACTATATTTCTTTAATAAAAGGAACTTCACAAACTTTATATTATAACGATTTCCTTAAAAAAACTGGGCTTGTGGGAGCTGCCAAAGGCGAAAATAAAGAGCTGCCAAAACCCAAAATAAAAGAAAAGCCCGAACGTGTTTTTTGGTATTTAGATGACAAAGGTGTGCCAAAAATAAATATGCAAGACTACATTGAATTTATCAATAACAAAGGCTTTTTTCTTTACTATTCGGCTAAAAAACCTGACGCGTACGAAATTGTAAGAATAAAAAATAATATAATAAAATTAGCAGACACCCGCGAAATTAAAGAGATTGTTTTAAATTTCGTAAAAAAAAGAGGTATGTTGGTTGTATTTAACAAGTTAGCAGAGGGAACTAAATATTTTGATATTAAAGTTTTAAATGCTTTGCCCGTTGTAATTCCTAAGATATTAAAAGACACCGCGACGGCTTCTTTCGTTGCAACCACTAAATGCGTTTACAGAACAACCGCCGAAAAAATAGAGAAAATAGATTTTGCCGATTTGGGAGATTCTTATATTTGGGATTCGCAAATTACGAAAAATGATTTTCAATATAATAAAGAATTGACAAATTCGCATTTCTCGAAATTCACACATTTAATAAGTGGCAAAAACGAGCAAAAACATGCTCGTTTAAAGAGTATTTTAGGGTTTTTAATCCATAACTACAAAAACCCAGCTAACGCAAAAGCCCCTGTTATTTATGATAAAAACCTTAGCCAGTTACATGGTGAGGCTGAGGGCGGTTCTGGTAAGTCTCTTTTATTGGAAGCTGTAAAACATATTAGAAACATTACTCAAATACCAGGGGACAGGATAAATTTTAAAAGTCAATTTTGTTTGCAGGAATTAGACGAAAGTACGCAAATTGCACATATTGATGAAGTGCCAGAAAGCTTAGATATGAAAGAGTTTTTTAGCAGGATAACAAACGGAATACCAATCGAACAAAAACAAAAAAAACCGCTCTATATTGAGTTTGAAGACACTCCCGTTTTTATATTTACTGGAAATTTTAAGCCAAAGGGCAGTTCAGGTTCGCACCGCCGCCGCCGCATCGATTTTGGCGTAGAGCCTTATTTTTCTGCTAATTATACACCTTTTGACGAATTTAAGCACGTCTTTTTCAAAGATTGGAATACAGACGAATGGAACTGTTTTTTCAGCTTTATACTTAATTGTGTAAAAGAATATTTGAAAAACGGAATAGTCGAACATAAGGATAAATCGGACACCTTATTGACTTTTGCACGAGAAACAAACGATTATTTTGCGGAGTTTTGGGTTTTGGAAGAAAGGTTAATGAGTGTTTATTTAACTGGCGAGTTTTTCCCGCGTGCTTTTTATTCGGAATTTTTAGAACAAAATGAAATATACCCTACTGACTTTTCTATTAAAAAATATTACAGTTACATTAAAAAAATGCTTGACGTTTACGAAATTAAGCATAAAAAAGAGGGGCGGGGGACAAAAGTAAAATACATTTTAGATAACGGGAAAAAATTAAAAGACTGAATTTCAAACCTTTATAAAAAAAACGCAAATTAATTTGCGTTTTTTTTGCGTAAAACTTGCATAAGAAATAAATAAGCCGTTACTTTGCAATAGATACTTATTGAAAACTTAAAAGAATATAAAAATGCCAAACTTAAAAAAGACAAAAAAGACGCACCATAATTTAGTAATTGACGCGAAGTTAAGAAAAGAATGTTTTGCGTTAGTAGCTAAAAATACGCCCGCCAGCAATACAAGTTCTATTTTAATCTACTTACTAAATAAATACAGTGGCGAAAACGAAAAGATTTTAAAAGAACATTCTAAAGCTAAAGACTTACAAAGAAATTCAGTCGCTTTTATTCTTTGCGAAAATGAATTGTTTAGCGGCTATAAAAAATTTCTCATAAGCAAAGGTTTAAACGTTACAAAAAATACTTATATAAATATTTTGATGCAATTGTATATTAAAGAAAATAACAACGAAAAAAACATCTAAAAACATGGCAAATCTAACAATAGAACAAATCAAAGAAATGGAAACTAAACTCGCAGCTCCATTTATGCAAGAAATAAGCGGTAAATTATTTAATGATGTTTACTGGCTGCCTCAAAGAGAGTGGGGGGATAAATTAATATGCCTCCCCTATCTACGCAAACACCAAGTGGTCAAAAGATTAAATGAAGTATTCGGCATAGGCGGATGGCAAAGTACGATAAAAGAGGGCGAAAAAGGTACTAAACTATGCACTATTTCGGCACTGTTTGGGGATGTGTGGGTCGATAGGACAGATATAGGAACAGCAAGTAAAACAGAAGCCGAAAAAGGCAGTGTTTCCGATGCTATAAAAAGAACGGCTACTCAATTTGGAATAGGCGCGTATCTTGTCGATATGAAAGAATATTATATTAATGCAGTAAAAAACAGCAAAGGCAAATTGTCGCCGTGCGATGACAATAAAAAGCTTTTGCATGGTGATAAATTGAAAGATTATATAAATAAAATCGTTTCACCCTATGGAGCTTTTAGAGACTTCGCAAACCAAATAAAACCGCTTATAAATAACAATCCTGAGCTTTTAGGAGCTATGAAAACGATTAAAAAATTCCTAAAATAATGAGTTTAAACATAATACATCTAATTGGTAGAATCGGCAAAGATAGTGAATTAAAAACCACTACAAGTGGCAAAGAATACATAAAATTTACGCTCGCAACGTCCGAAAAATGGACTGATAAAAACGGCAAAAGTCAAGAAAAAACAACATGGCACAATTGCGTAAAGTGGGGCAAAGTTGCAAAACTTAATCAGCACTTAAAAAAAGGAATTTTGATTTATGCACAAGGTTCGCAAAGTCATGATCAGTACGAAAAAGACGGCGAAAAAAAATATTACAGCTTTGTAAATATTAGAATAATAGATTTTTTAGAGAGTAAAAAACAAAACCATAACACACAACAGCCGCAGCAAAATAATAAACCAGAGCCGCCGCAAGTAAATACAAGCGACCAAGAGGGAGCGGATGATTTACCATTTTAAAAAAAATAGATATGGAAAAAGACGAAATTCTTTATTTTAAAGAAATTGCAGAACATGATAAAGTGCGTAAAACAATTGTTTTACACAGACTTAAACACAATGAAATATTGTCAATTCACAAAACCAATCTTTCGCTTGATGGCGAACATTGTTTTTATAGAATTGACAAGATAGAAACACAGCCGATTTTAGATAATTGCAAAAAGCATATAAATTCAAATAAAAAGGAATTTGAAGCCATAAAAAAAGAAGCTATTGAACTTCTAAATTCATAAATAAAATTAAAGCGGCTATTTTGCCGCTTTTTTTAATCTAAAAATATGATATTAACAAGACTCGGGAACAAAACAAAAATAGCCAAAGATATAATAAAGCATTTTCCAAGGCATACTACTTATGTAGATGTAACATTCGGAGCGGGTGGTATGTTTTTCAATAAACCAAAAGCAAAATACAATATTGTTAATGACTTGGATAGCGATGTATTTAATCTTTTTCAAGTCATAATAAACCAAAAAGAATCTTTGCGAGAGGCTTTTGAAATTATGCCTATTCATTCCGATCTATTAGAATACTGGAAAAAAAACAAAGAAAAAGACCCTATAAAAAAATCTTTGCGGTTTTTACTTCTTTCTAATTTTACGTATTTGGGGAAGGGGACAAATATAAGATATGGACAAAGCAATGATAAACGAATGTTTTTGTCTCGATTAGATAAAACTTTCAATGCACTACAAAATGTACAGTTTAATAATTGCGATTTTGAGCGGTTTTTAAAGAGTATTAACTTCAGGTGTGAAAAAGACAAGGAAAAAACTTTTATTTACGGCGACCCGCCTTATATTGATACAGGCTCTAATTATGAAAACAAAAGCTGGAGCAAAAACGATTTTTGTAGATTGTTAGATGCTTGCATTGCTACGGGTTGCAAGTTTGCAATATCTGAATTTAACAACGAATTTGTCATTAAAGAAGCCGAAAAGAGAGAATTAAACATTATTTACATCGGCGAACGTGTGAATATAAAAAACAGGCGAACCGAAATTTTGATAACTAATTATAAAACAGAAACAACTCTTTTCTAACCCTTTACAAAAAAAACGCAATTTAATTTGCGTTTTTTTTGCGTAAAACTTGCATAATAAACAAATAAGCCGTTACTTTGTCATATACAAATCGAAAGAATATTAATCTTAACACTTAGAAATCATGGGAAACTGGAAAAAAGGTTATAAAAAGTATTGCGAAAAACAAAACGAAATTCCTTTAGAAGAAATAAAAAGAAACAAAATAGAATTAGAAGCTGGAAGAAAATATTATTCAGGTTTCGGAAAAGATGCTTGTTGTTCTATCTTGGAAGAAATACAAAAAAACAATGAAAAACTAACTGAAAAACTTAACTCGATCAAAGAAAAAGTAATAATTGGAAAACTAAGGATCTTAGGAATTAATTTTGATTTTAAAGAAGAAAGCAAAAAACGTTTTAAGTCTTTAGTTGTTGTCTCCAGTCGTAAAGACAATAAATTTTTTGAGACTTATTATTTTAACAATGGCTCTTTTGATGGATTAAAGCTCGTTACTTTTATTATTGAAACAAACACTAATCTAAGTGGCGGCGGGGTTGATTCGAGTATCACTATAACTTATAAATAAAAACATTATGGAAAACAACAAAAAAACCGATGATTTTTTCAATGAATTAAAAACAGGTTTTGAAGAAATTAAAATAAGTAGCGGAAAACCAGAAAGCACCGAAATAATCGAAAGCGAAAACGATTTGCAAAGAACTCCCGAATGGTTTGCAAAACGTAGAGGCTGTTTTTCAGGTTCTGGAAACACTAACTTAATGGGTTGCTCAAAAAGAGCTACAAAGAAAAATCCAAAAGACTGGACACAATTAGAATGGCTTTTCGATTTCGGTAAAACAGCATTGAGTTATTGTTTAGAAAAGGCGATAGAAAGAATAACACGCAAAAATATTTCTATTCCAAAAACCGCAGCTATGCAGTGGGGGACAAATACCGAAAAAGAGGGCAAAACATACGTAGAAAATGAGCTTAGAATAATTATTAAGGAACTTGACTTTGTAAAGTTTTGCAAAAACAACGGTGCATCGGGTGATGGTGAAACGGTTTTAAGTTTAGAGCAAAACAAATATTTAAAACCCTATGGAATAGAAATTTTCAAAAATGAAAAAGTATCTTTAGCTTTTGAATTAAAATGCCCTCAAACTTTGCTTTCTCATGCGAAATTAAGGACTAATCAAATAGCAGAGGGACATGATTATTTTTGGCAGGTGCAAAGTGAAATGCTGTCTTTAAAAGCAGATAAATGCTTATTCGCAACCTACCACCCTGACTTTCCAGAAAAGACAAAATTCACTGTTTTGAGCAAAAAAGAAAAACCGTCTTTTCTTTCAAAGAAACACCCGCCCATTGATAATGTTTTTATCCTTTCAAAAAATACAAGGCTCGGTCTTATTTTAGTTGAAAAAAGCCCCGTGCATTGCAACGCTTTACTTGTACGGTCTGCAATAGGCGAAATAATAATAAAAAAACTAATGAGAAGCGGATTAGATAGAGACTTAAACGAAATTTTAGAAGAAACTTATAAAGAATACAGCAATTATTCAATAAAGGAACTAATCGAACTAAACAAAATTTAAATCATGGAAACATTTATAAAAGCACAAAAAGAAAGAATTACTAAGATTGTAAGCGAAATTAGTACTATCGCAATGCTCGAAGCTTTAAAACCTGAAAATCAAGTAAAATACCCTATGACTTTCGAGATTTCTAATTCTGGATCTAATATCGAAGTTAGAATTTCTAAACCAATAACTTTTCATACTATTGCAGTAGCTGACATTTTTAACTTAGATATGATATTTAAAAACGCAACATACCGCAACAAAGCTGATATAAAAAAAGAAGTTACTGAAACCTTAGTAAAGTTACGAAAAATTAAAAAATTAGCTTTGAAATATTCAGAATTAAACAAATGAAAGACCCCTTAGCAGTTGCAAAAAAAGTACAAGAAATAGATAATATTTTGATTGAAGCCTCAGATACAAAAGACGCGGCTAAAAAAATAGTTGCTCTTTTTTACGGTAAATTACAAATGGAAAGGAAATATTTTGCAGTTTTGCTCGAGGCTTCAAAAAAACTGGAAATAGAAAAAAACCTTTTGAATAAGATTTTTAAAAATATTTTCTTGTCCGAAATGGTTACTTTTAACAATAAAGAGTTTAGATATGTTCGTACGTTTTCAGAGCTAAATAAAAAGCAATTTAACGAGTTTTTAAACAGCGTTGTAAATCATTTAGAAAACGACTTAGAACTTAAAATAAACAATAAAGCAACATGAAAAAAATAATTTTATTAATACCTGATTTTTTCTACAATTCAGCAGGTGGGGTTTTTGTAAGTATATTGACAATCTTAGCTGTATTCTTATGTTTAATTTACATAGCAATTCTTTATTTTTCAACTAAAAACAAATAACCATGGAAAAAGTAATTAGATTAACTTGGGGCTGCGAACACTGCAAAGATGTTGTAGTCTCATATTCAGGCTCAGAAAAAAAATATTGTAATTGTGGGGCAGCTGCAATAAAGATGGATTTAAACTATACTAATATAACAGGCGAAATCAAAGAGATAAGCCGAAAAGAAAATACTGGGGGGGGGTGGTTTGATGCCGAAAAAAAAGAAAAGGTTAAAAGTGAAATGTTAATTTCTATTTCTGAGTTTAGTTATTGGTACAAAGATAACTTCGATTTTATTTTTGACAAAGGGTTTGATATTCCGCAAGCATTAGAATATTACCAAAAAACACAAAATGAAAACCTATAAATCAGAAAGCCAACTACAAGCCGAATGTATTGTTTATTTTCATAATACATTCAAGAAACACCGCAAAACCTTAATAGAGATAAATAACAGTACAACCAACGGGGCGAGCCGTAAAGCATTAGGACTTGTCAAGGGAGCGTCCGATTTGGTTTTGTGCACAAAAGAGGGCTTGTTTTGCCCTTTGGAGATTAAATTAAATGGTACTCGACACGATATAAAACACGTTAGGGAGCAGCTACATTTTATTGAAAACATAAAGAGCCGCTCGGGACTGGGTTTTTTCGTTTGGAATTTTAACCAATTCAAAAACATTTGTGAGTTTTTACTTATGGAAAATTTAGAGGCTGCAAAACAATACAGCACCGAGAATTTAAAAAAGGTTGAAAAGATGCTTGAAAAAGCAGAAACAAAAAAAACTAAAACTTTTATTTTTTGCTTACCTGTTTAATTTCAACCCTTTACAAAAAAAACGCAATTTAATTTGCGTTTTTTTTGCGTAAAACTTGCATAAGAAATAAATAAGCCGTTACTTTGTCATAACAAATCGAAAGAATATTAATCTT
>Ga0224502_10000032_pt1 | contig 40978 bp, 37 predicted proteins | sample SF_Oct11_sed_USG_5_FD_169104 | JGI IMG/M metagenome (GOLD analysis project Ga0224502, IMG submission 169104) | Sediment microbial communities from San Francisco Bay, California, United States - SF_Oct11_sed_USGS_13 | ecosystem: Environmental > Aquatic > Marine > Sediment | place: USA... | reverse complement strand
ACGCATCATTCAGACCGTAATGGAGCGCGCGCATCTCGCGCCGTATCTCAGACAGCGGCTGGTCGAGGTTCCGTTCAACGCAGATTTTCCATATTGGGTTCGGGATGAATCGTTCGATCCCGAGTTCCACATTCGCCATATCGCTCTGCCAAAGCCGGGCGACTGGCGGCAGCTCTGTATCCAGGTTTCGCGCTTGCACGCGCGCGCGCTGGACCGTTCGCGCCCGCTCTGGGAGTTATACGTCATCGAAGGCCTGGACAACGTGGCCGGAATTCCACCGGGTTGCTTTGCGCTGATGACAAAACTGCATCATGCGGCCATTGACGGCGTGACGAGTCAGGCCGTAGCTACCGCGCTGGCCGACCCGACGCCCGAAATCCGAACAGTCGAAGGTGCGCAAGAGTGGCACGCGGACAATCCACCGACACCGTTTGAACTGACCGCGATGGCATTCGAGCGCAATCTGATTTACGCAACTACCTGCTTGAAAAGGACGAGTTATCGGAAGAGAGCCTCGTCAGCATGTGCCCGATCAATGTCCGTGACCCGAATATCAAAGCAACCGGCGGCAACCCGGTAATTTCAATGTCCGTACCGTTGCACACCGATATTGCCGATCCCAAGGAACGCCTGAAGGCGATCTGCGCATCTACCCGTGACGCCAAGGAGTACACCAACGCCATCGGCGCCAGGTCAATGATGGAAATGGCAGACTTCATCCCGGGGGAAATAAGCGTGCTGGGCGCTCGGGTTGCCGCGGAACAGGGGCTGGCGAACTTTGCGACACCGACTTTCAATACAGTTATCACAAACGTACCCGGCTCTCCGGTGCCGTTTTACAGCAATGGCGCCAGGCACGTGCGCGGCTGGGGCCTGGGACCCTGCGTTGACGGCAATGGCCTGTTTCATGCCGTGGGTAGCTATTGCGGAGAATTGAATATCGGCGTGACCTGCTGCCGGGTCATGATGTCGGACCCGTCACGCTATGCGGACCTTCTCAGGGAGTCGTTTGCCGAGCTCGACGCGAAACCGGCTGCCACGAAGAGGCATAAGAAGAAATCTGCAACAAACAAAAAGACCGCAAGGAAGAAAACCACGAGGAAGAAAGCCGGGAAAAAGAAGGCCGCGTCAGGGCACACTGCCAGAAAGGTTGCTGCCGCAGCGAGTGAGCGACCTAAAATGGAATGAGGTGCAACATGAGCTACGTATTGAAAGAGAAGTTCAGACCGCCTAGTGACGCTTTGTATCTCACGGAGCCGTTACGCGCCATGTTCGAGCTAGGCACGTTGCATTTGTCCGAACCGTGGTTGAATTCGCTGCAAGGGGGCGATGGCCATCCCGTGCTCGTTATTCCCGGCTTTACAGCCGGGGATCGTTCCACGGTAGTGCTCAGGAACTTCCTGTCCTCGCTGGGTTACCTCCCCTGTGGCTGGAAACAAGGCCCGAATTTCGGCGCTCGTCACGATTTGTTCGAAGGCGCTGGCAAGCTGTTGCTGCAATTGCACGAAGAATACGCGTGCCGCGTCAGTATCGTCGGCCAGAGCCTGGGCGGCATCTACGGCCGCGAATTGGCGAAACGCCTGCCCGACGCAGTTCGCCAGGTCATTACGCTGGGGAGTCCGTTTAACGACCCGAACGGCGATGCTTTCAAAGTCACCAACCTTTATAAGCTGTTCAACCCGGAACATAAGTCCAAGTCCGAGCAATTCCTGAATGAGCAATGGGAACTGCACTCGGCGCCGCCTGTTCCGACGACGTCCATCTACAGCAAGTTTGACGGTATCTGTCATTGGCGCGCCTGCCTGCAGCACAGCGGCCATGACCAAGTCGAAAACATCGAAGTGCTCGGCAGCCATACGGGCATGGGCGTCAACGCGCAGTCTTTGTTCGTCATCGCGGACCGGCTGTCGCAGCGCAGGAACCAGTGGAAGCCGTTTCATATCGGCCGCTACTTCGGTCTGTCGGCAGACGTGAACTAGCGTATAAGAAGAGCTGTTCACGCGTCACGCGGGTGACACGTGTCGCGAATATAACTATGCAAGTATGGGAGTTCGGCCTCCGCCGGATCGATCCGATATCCAAGCAAAGGAATCAGGCTATGAATCTAGGAGTCACTGATCGTCTACGCCCGCTGCTCGACGCGGTGAAGTCGTTTATCGACGAGCGAGTACTTCCCGTCGACGAGGAGTATCTTGCCGAAATCAACAACGGCGACCGCTGGTCCCTGAACGACCGGCAAACAGAAATACTGAGTGGCCTGCAAAGCGCGGCCCGTGAACAGGGCCTGTGGAACTTCTGGCTCACCGACAGTGAGCAAGGTTACGGCCTGACCACGGTCGAGTATGCGTACCTCGCTGAGCAGACCGGCCGGGCTTATCTTGCGGCAGAGGCTTTCAATTGCAGCGCACCCGACACAGGCAATATGGAAGTACTCGAGCGCTACGGTACAGAGGAACAGAAGAAACAGTGGCTCGAGCCGCTGCTCGAAGCCGAGATACGTTCTGCCTATGCGATGACTGAGCCCGACGTGGCATCGTCCGATGCGACCAATATTTCGACGTCGGCCGTGCTCGAGAACGGTGAATGGGTTATCAACGGCGAGAAAACCTATATCTCGGGCGCCGGCGACGCGCGTTGCAAAATTATGATCTGCATGGTGAAGTCGAACCCGGAAAATGGCCGTCACCAGCAACATTCGCAGATTCTGATTCCGATGGATACACCCGGTGTCGACGTCGTCCGGCCGATGAACGTGTTTGGCGAAGACGACGCGCCGCACGGACACATGCATATTCGGCTCAACGACGTGCGCGTACCGGAGACCAATATGATCCTCGGCCCGGGGCGTGGATTCGAGATCGCCCAGGGACGACTTGGGCCCGGCCGGATTCACCACTGCATGCGCGTGATCGGCGTAGCCGAGAGAGCTTTGCAGCTGATGTGCGCTCGCTCCGTTTCGCGCACGGCATTTGGCCGGCCGCTGGCAAAGCTCGGTGGCAACTACGACAAGATTGCCCACGCGCGCACCAATATAGACATGGCGCGACTGTTGACGCTGCAGACCGCTTACGTCATCGATACACAGGGTGTACAGGAGGCCCAGGTCTGGATTTCGAAGATCAAGGCGGCCGTGCCTAACATCGCGCTCGACGTGATCGACGACGCTATACAGATGCACGGCGCCGCTGGCATATCGCAGGACTTTCCGCTCGCGAGCATGTATACGAATGCCCGGACATTGCGTTTCGCTGATGGTCCCGACGAGGTGCACCGCATGGTCGTCGCGCGTAATGAGTTGCGACCGTACGTTAAGGCGATGCAGTAATAACAACAAAGACCTAAACAATGACAGAAACTATCAAAGCCGAAGAACTTCCGGGCCTGGTCGGCAGGGAACTGGAACCGTCACCCTGGATCGAGATCACTCAGGAACGCGTCAATCAGTTCGCGGAGGCGACGAACGATTTTCAGTTCATTCACGTTGATCCGGAAAAAGCTGCGCAGACACCTTTCGGCGGGCCGATCGCTCACGGATTCCTGTCGCTGTCGCTGCTGTCCTATCTCAATGCGCAGACCGCGATTGTTCCGGAGAACATGATCATGGGCATCAACTATGGCTCCGACAAGGTGCGCTACCTGAAGCCGGTACGGGTTGGCAAACGGATCCGTTCAAAGCAAAAGGTACTCGAGGTTATCGAAAAGAATCCGGGCCAGTGGCTGATCAAGAACTCCGTTACGGTAGAAATCGAAGGTGAGGAAACGCCGGCATTGGTTGCCGAGATACTGTCAATGATGGTTGTTGCTTAACACGACAAAATCAAAGGAAGAGGGGAACAAATGAGTATCAGACTTGATGGCCAGGTGGCCATCGTTACGGGTGCTGGCCAGGGACTCGGCCGGTGTCATGCGCTTGCGCTGGCTGAACGCGGCGCCAAGGTCGTTGTCAATGATCTGGGCGACGAGAGCGGAAGATCCGAAAACGCCGACGCGGTAGTCGCCGAGATCAAGGAAGCCGGTGGCGAGGCGATGAGCCACGGCGCGAACGTTTCTAACGCCGAGCAGGTCAACGACATGGTCGCAAAGACAATGGCTAAATGGGGGCGTGTCGATATCCTGATCAACAACGCCGGCATCCTTCGCGACAAAACGTTTCTAAAAATGCCAATCGAAGACTTCCGCCTCGTTATCGAGGTGCATCTGATGGGCACCGCGAACTGTACAAAGGCCGTGTGGGAAATCATGCGTGAACAGAATTATGGGCGTATCGTTTTTACGACATCGAGTTCGGGCCTGTACGGCAACTTCGGCCAGGCCAATTACAGTGCAGCCAAGATGGCGATGGTCGGCTTGATGAATACCCTGCATCTCGAAGGCGCAAAGAATAATATTCATGTCAATTGCCTGGCCCCGACAGCCGGTACGGCGATGACCGCCGGTCTGTTCCCGGAACCGATCTACAAACTCCTGTCGCCCGAGTCTGTCAGCCCTGGCGTCGTTTTCCTCGCGAGCGAGGGTGCACCCAGCCGCAAGGTACTCGGGGCAGGCGGAGGCAGCTTCGCCGTGTTCAAGGGTTTTGAAACTGACGGCGTTAACTTGCTGCCAGACAAACTGACACCCGAGGGTGTTGCGGCGGCCTGGTCGGCGCTCGATGATGAAAGCGGCATGAAGGAACTCACAACCGGATTCGAGCAGTCCTCGAAGTTTGCGACCAAAGCTGCCCGGAGCCTGGGAATTGACTTGTCCGAATAACTCGGCAGAGGAAAAAACCAATGAGAGAAGCAGTAATCGTATCGACAGCACGCACTCCGATCGGCAAGGCCTATCGCGGTGCGTTCAACAACACCGAAGCACCGACACTCGGCGGACATGCAGTCAAACACGCCGTCGAGCGCGCTGGCCTCGAACCAGCCGAAGTCGAAGATGTCATGATGGGTTGCGCCTTGCCGCAAGGTACGCAAGGACAAAACATCGGCAGACAGATTGCGCTTGCGGCAGGACTGCCGGTTACAACGGCAGGAATGACCGTCGACCGGCAGTGCTCGTCCGGCATGATGGCGATCGCACTGGCCGCAAAGACCGTTGTTTGTGACAACGTCGATATCATGGTGGGCGGAGGTCTCGAGTCGGTCAGCCTTGTGCAGAACGAGCACATGAATATGTACCGGGTACCCGATCCACGACTTATCAAGATGCATAAGCATATTCATATGCCGATGATAGACACGGCCGAAGTCGTCGCGAAGCGCTACAGCGTCAGTCGCGAGGCGCAGGATGAGTATGCGCTCCAGAGCCAGCAGCGTACCGCCGCGGGACAGGAGGCCGGGCATTTCGACGACGAGATCGTGCCGCTGCCCTCGAACAAGGGCGTGATGGACAAGGAAACGAAAGAGATCACGTTCGAAGACGTTGTACTCGAGAAAGACGAAGGCAACCGGCCGTCAACGACACTCGAAGGTCTCGCCGGACTGAATCCCGTGCGCGAAAACGGGTTCATCACGGCGGGCAACGCCAGCCAGTTATCCGACGGTGCCGCGGCGTCTGTCGTCATGGAAGCCAGCGTTGCCGAGAAGCGCGGACTCGACCCGTTGGGCATCTATCGCGGCACTGCCGTCGCAGGATGCGAGCCCGACGAGATGGGTATTGGTCCCGTGTTTGCCGTACCGAAACTGCTTGAGCGCAACGGCCTTAAGATGGAAGACATCGATTTGTGGGAACTCAACGAGGCTTTCGCGGTGCAGGTGCTCTACTGCCGTAACACGCTGGGCATTCCGGACGATATCCTCAATGTTGACGGTGGTGCGATTGCGATTGGCCATCCTTACGGCATGTCCGGCGCCCGCATGGTGGGCCACGCCTTGATCGCGGGCAAACGCCGCGGCGCCAAGTATGTCGTGTGCACGATGTGCATTGGTGGCGGCCAGGGGGCAGCGTCGCTATTCGAGGTCGCGTAATGCGTGCACTGGTCTGCAGGGAATACGGCCCACCCGGGTCGCTCGTCATCGAAGAGCACGACGACCCGGTGCCCGGTAAGGGCCAGGTCCTCGTCGATATCGAGGCGGCAGGCATCAACTTCCCGGACGTGCTCGTCATTGCCGGCAAGTATCAGGTCAAGATCCCAACGCCGTTCGTTCCTGGCAACGAAGCGGCTGGCGTGGTTTCGGCCGTGGGTACCGGCGTCACTCAGTTCGCTGTTGGTGACAAAGTGATTATCAACACCAGCTGTGGTGCATTCGCGGAGAAGTGCGTCGCGGACGTGCACGGAACCGCGCCATTGCCCGAAGACCTGAGCTTCGAGCAGGGTGCGGGTTTCTCGGTCACATATGGCACGAGCTATCACGCGCTAAAGCAAAGCGCGAACCTGCAGCCCGACGAAACAGTGCTCGTCCTTGGCGCAGCGGGCGGTGTCGGCATAACCGCCGTTGAAATCGCCAAGGCGATGGGTGCACGCGTAATCGCTGCGGCAAGCAGCGAGGAGAAACTCGAGTTTGCAAAGTCGGCCGGGGCGGACGAGTTGATCAATTACTCCAAAGTGCCGCTCAAGGAAACCGTCAAGGAACTCACGAGCGGTAACGGTGCCGATGTCGTCTACGACCCTGTCGGAGGTGAACTCGCGGATCAGGCGTTTCGCGCCACAGCCTGGCACGGCCGCTACCTGGTCATTGGTTTTGCCTCCGGTGATATTCCAAGGTTCCCGGCAAACATTGCGCTTCTGAAAGAAGCCAGCATCATCGGTGTGTGGTGGGGAACCTGGGCGACGAAGGACCCGCAGCTACAGATTCGGAACATGCTGGAAGTGGCGCAGCTGGTCAAGGAAGGTGTGCTGATACCACGGGTTACCGAATCCTACTCTCTCGACGATTACATTGACGCATTCAAGGCGATTACCGAGCGGCGTGCACGCGGCAAGGTCACGCTGCGAATGAGCTGAGTATTGTCAGTCTGGATACTCTGTCAGCCAATAACCTGCTCTTCCAGATCCTGATCGAACGCTGTCGAATCGGCGCCGACCGGTCACCCCGCGCTGCAAAACGATTAAAAGGCAGCGCCAATAATCGCCATATATGGGCGCTGAAGCCTAACTGCTCGGCGCGTCCGCGACCGATGTCTTGATCAAAATGCGCAGTTTCACGCAATCGAGCAACGAGGACCGGCGTCAAACTTCCTCATATGCGACGAAAAAACCATCTTGCGTGCGAGAACGACACGACAAACGATCAAGGATGATGCGACGTTCGACGGCTTCTATAATTCTGCCGGAAATAATACGAGCGCAAAATAAATTCGTTCATCGGTCTGTGGCTTGGGAGAGAAAAATGTCGGCAGATGAGGACTCGATCGGTTTGACCGATTCGCTTGCTGGTACGGCCACGATGCGCATCGCGGGGCTCCACAAAATCGATAGTTTCTATACGCCGCTGGAAGAGCGTTTCGAGCGCATCACCCGTCTTGGCAAGAACGTTTTGGGCGTTCGCGCTGCCAGCGTCGCCCTGATCGCAGATGACACACTGTGGTTCAAGTCCGTCGTTGGCTGGCGAGTTACAGAGTTACCGCTAAAAAACAGTCTCCAGCAGCCCATGCTGGATAGCGGCACGCCCCTTATTGTGCCGGACACGCACAACGATTTGCGCTACGTGAAATTGCCGCTGGTCACCGGGAAACCAAAGTTTCGGTTTTATGCGGGCTACCCGCTGCGGGACGGCGACGGCGAGATCATCGGCTCGTTCTGCGCCTATGATACGAAGCCGAAAAAGACCGACCACAAGCTGGATGAGATATTGTCCGACTTGGGACTTCTGGCCGAGCGTGAATTGCTGACTACCGATTTGTGGAACGCGCAGACCCAACTGGTTGGCAAACTGGATACGGCACGACGCCAGGCGCTCCTGGACCCGCTGACCCGCGTTTGGAACCGCAGAGGAGGTTTGGAACTGCTTGACATGGTGCTGCAGGAAGCCGCCTCCAGCCGCGAGCAGATTGCGGTCTGCGTAGTGGATGTCGATCACTTCAAAGATATCAACGATCAGCATGGGCACGGGGTCGGCGACCAGGCCCTGACAAAAATTGCCGCGAGCATTACCGCATCGATTCGGCCCGAGGACGTCGTGTCGCGGCACGGTGGCGATGAATTTCTTGTGATATTGCGCGATGCGACGCCGAGCATTTGCAGGATGGTCGGGCAACGGATTTGCAGCAAAATCGAAGCAACTCGAGTGCGAACGGATAACGGCGGTGTGGGTATCACAGTCAGTGTCGGTATAGCCGTCAGTGAGTCCAGTGACGGCGTAACGGCTGCACAGATCATCGAACGGGCGGACAAGGCGCTGTACCAGACCAAGAACCGTGGTCGAAACGGCGCGACCGTCTGGCCGGACGACGTTAGCTAGCGCCGAGCACGACGCTGACATGTGTCCCCGGGGTTAGATCATCCTGGTGCGACGCCTACATAACCTTTGTTGATCAGCAGGTGCACCCAGATGCTGAGTGCGAATCCCGCGGCAATCGCGGGCGTCCATTTGAGATGCGAAAAGAATGTGTATTGGCCCCGCGCCTGACCCATCAACGCCACGCCTGCGGCAGATCCTATGGAAAGAAGGCTGCCACCGACGCCGGCGGTTAGCGTTACCAACATCCACTGCGTTAAATCCATGTCGGGATTCATCTGCAGAACCGCAACCATAACCGGAATATTGTCCACTATCGCTGATGCAACTCCGACCAACACGTTGGCCGTTGTGGCCCCGAGTTCCGTGTAAGCGAAGTGAGAAAGATGATCGAGGTAACCGATAAATCCAAGACCACCAACGCACATGATGACACCGAAGAAGAACAGCAGCGTGTCCCACTCGGCCCGTGCTATCTCTCGAAAACTGTCGAATGCGGTGACCTCTCCCGCCTGGCCATATTGAGCCATATTATTCGTTGCGGGAACATGGGTGCGGCGCAGGTAGTAACCAAAGATCTGTAAATACGCGAGGCCAGTCATCATGCCAAGAAACGGCGGGAGGTGAAAAAAGTTATGAAAGGATACCGCTGTCGCAATAGTACAGCCAAACAGAAACATCATCGTTTTCGCACCGCGCTTCATCGTGACCTCCTCGCCATCAACCTGAGGAGTATCGTTTGGCACAGCAAATGACATGGCGATAGCCGGAATCAGGAAGTTAACAACCGATGGGATGAACAGCGCAAAGAACATGTGGAAATCCATAATGCCTTTTTGCCAGACCATGAGCGTCGTAATGTCGCCAAAAGGACTGAATGCGCCACCTGCATTTGCCGCTACGACGATATTGACACAACCAAGACTGACGAATTTGGGACTGTCTTTGCCAACGGCCAACAGAACCGCGCACATGACCAATGCTGTGGTGAGATTGTCGATGGCAGGCGAAAGAAAGAAGGCAAGGATGCCGGTAATCCAGAACAATTTTCGATAGCCAAGCTGACGACTCACCAGCCAGGCCCTCAGCGCACTGAAGATACGCCGCTCGCTCATCGAGTTAACGTAGGTCATTGCTGTGAGCAAAAACAGGAACAATTCGGCAAACTCGGTCAGAAAATGCCGAACGGCTTCTTCAGCCGCATGCGGTATAGATTCTGTCGCGTATTTGAAGGCGATAATCGCCCAGATTATTCCGGCCGCGAGGATCACCGGCTTGGATTTCCTGAGGTGCGTAAATTCCTCGACAACGACGAGCGCATAGGCCAGGACGAATATGAGCAGGGCCACAGATCCAACCCAATGGTTTGTGAGATCCAAAGTAAGTTCTGTCTGCTCCGCGCGACTAACGAGCGGAACCAATCCCATGATCAGTACGGCGGGGCGAGTAAATAGTCTTGTCATCGGATCCCCCTCGGACAGAATAATTATTTATCGTTGCTAGGTGGATCTTATCTTATTAATAACACCGATAGCGTCGGTGTTGAGACCCATGTCCGTCTTCAAACAAATGGAACAGACGAAGCGATTATCTATTAGTAGTTTATCATCCGAGCGGCTGCTTTCGGCTGCGGTTTCAATCGGTCGAAGTCTCTCATCGCCGGGCGTCGTCTCGCTTGAATACCGGGTGACCCAGCCGCCCGGAAATCCACGCGACCCCTAAATAGACAATTTGCTGCACTCGTAGCGTTTATCGATTAGGGTCCTTTATAAACGGGGAACGATCGACAGCTCCATCCACTTTCAAGGGAGTCCAATGTAATGGTGAGTGCGTATCAGGAATCCGGAGATGCGAGAGGGACCTTTCTCGGGCATCCCAAAGGCTTGTTCGTTTTGTTTTTTGCCGAAATGTGGGAGCGCTTTTCGTATTACGGCATGCGAGCCCTGCTGATTTTCTATCTCGTTCAGCATTGGATGTTTTCCGACAGCGAGGCCGGGATTATATACGGCGCTTATACCGCGCTGGTTTATATCACCCCGGTAATTGGCGGCTATCTCGCGGATCGATATCTCGGCCAGCGCAAGGCGGTAGCATTTGGCGCATTGCTGCTGACTTTCGGTCATTTCCTGATGGCTTTCGAAGGTGATGGAGCTGGCCAGGCAAATCCGGCGATCAACGTTTTCTGGGCCGCTTTGGCATTTATCATCGTCGGCTCTGGCTTTCTAAAAGCCAATATTTCCGTGATCGTGGGGCAACTGTATTCCCGTACCGATATCCGCCGCGATCCGGCTTACACGATCTTCTACATGGGCATTAATCTGGGCGCGGCCCTCGGCGCAATCATCGCTGGCTGGTTGGGTCAGACCAAAGGCTGGTCCTACGGCTTTGGTGCTGCCGGTATCGGCATGCTATTCGGCCTGGTCGTGTTCGTCTGGGGCAGGCCCTTGCTGGTTGGCCGCGGTGAACCCTCAGATCCGGCGCGTCTCGAGAGGAAAGTTGCTGGTATCAAGTTTGAGTGGTTTCTCTACATTCTGAGCTTTGCAACAGTTGGCCTGGTCTGGGTTTTGATCCAGTATCAGGCGCTGGTCGGTTCGCTGCTCGGTATCGCGGGCGCCATTCTTGTTCTTTACGTGTTGTACACCGCCGTTGCGAAACTGGCACCCGAAGACAGAGACCGCATTTTCGCCGCGATGTTTCTGATATTTGGATCAATACTGTTCTGGGCGCTGTTTGAACAGGCGGGTTCCTCACTAAATCTCTTTACAGATCGTAGCGTCGATCGGAACATTTTCGGTATTGAAATTCCTGCCTCGGTCTTCCAGTCAATCAACGCGATCTACATCGTTTTGCTGGCACCGGTATTTGCGCTGATCTGGACCTTTCTTGGTCGGCGCGGTCTCGAACCATCGGCACCCGCCAAGTTTGGGCTGGGCCTGATGCAACTGGGCGCCGGTTTCCTGGTGCTGGTGGCGGGTGCTCTGTCGGCGGGCACGGGCAACCTGACGCCGGTTGTCTTCGTCTTTCTCATTTACCTGTTACACACAACCGGCGAGCTTTGCCTGTCGCCTGTTGGGTTGAGCGCCATGAACCGATTGGCACCGTCTCACATGGCAAGCCTGATCATGGGTACCTGGTTCTTCGCGTCGGCGACAGGAAACTTTGCAGCCGGGTTAATCGCTGCAGCCGTTGGCGCGAAAGATGCGGGTCCCGACCGCGTGCTGGAAGTCTACTCCTCCGTTGGCTGGTTTTCCGTCGCGGTAGGTGTGGGCGTGATTGTCATTTCTCCGCTGGTCAGGAAGCTGATGCATCTCGATACGCTGGCGGACGACCATATTGATGACAGTCTTGCGGGACAAAGAGAGGTCGGTGAACCACTGGCAGCAGGTATCCATCCGGCAACCAAGCCGTAGTCAGATTTGGAACGGGATTTCGCCTGCCGTGACCGGGAAGGTGGGCGCTGGCATTGCAGCTTGATTCGCCAAGAGAACTTGCCGTGAATCGAGAACGGATTGAGGCACCAACGGTCAGGCGACTGGCTGCTGTCGGGCACAGGCAGCCATCCCGGCGCTCAGAGTTTGCCGCAGTATCTGCCATACTGCGCCTCAAGTTTTTCCGCCCTGATGGACTCTTTGCGGGCCAACTCGCAGTCATCACTTCTCTTACAGCGTTGATGGTTTGATACCTCGCTATACATTTGGTGGCAGTCGATAGTCATGCTGTACCACCAATCCTGAATTTCTTGCTTCTTTTCCGGCACGAACATCCAGACATACACAAACGCGAATACAAGTACAATAATTATTAAACCGATTATCGTATTAATCATTTTCATTCAAATAACTCGAACTAGTTTGTCCTGTGAGCAGACAGCCATGCGAATCAGAGACCGTATGCATAATCTTGTGGGTACGAACACGGGACTGCCCTTATGACCGCTTTGGGTTGCGATTTCAACCGGTCGACGCAACACATCGGTTAAAATGTATAGCCGTTAGCTTTCATTCACTACCTGGAATTTCCGGTCGGCCGGGTGTCTGCTTTGCATTAGAGCGGACATGCCATCTAATAACGCATGACCTGTTGATATCAACCGGGCCCGAGCTGGCGCACGAGCTGCCGTGCTTTCACCTTTTCGCTTTTATCGTAGGACATCAGTGCCCGCAATGCACTCATTGACATATCCGGTTCCAGTCCATCAGCAAGCCGGTAAAGTTGCTCGTAGTACCAGCCAACTCGGGCAAAACCGTTCATTGCTTTAATGGCTGCGATTGCCGAATTCGGTCCCAGGATGCCTGGACCAATACGCAGACCTTTCTCGACATCCGGTGCCTGTTGAAGTTCACCGGATAAGATTCTTGCCGGAAAATTCGGGTCTACGCACAATGGCCGAGCCAGGCCGATCATGTCGACGTCGCCACCGGACAGGGCCTCGTTCATGCCCCGCGCCGATCGAAATCCCCCTGTCACCATCAAGGGCATCTTCGCAACACGGCGCGCGGCAACGGCGTAGTCGAAGAAGTACGCTTCTCGCGCCCTCGTGCTTTCCTGCACCTTTTCTTCAACCGCGGGTTCGAGTCCAGTGATGCCCATCAGTCTGGGCTGCTCGTAGTTGCCACCGGATATCTCCAGCAGGTCGAGACCTTCCTCGTTGAGCATCTCGATGACCTGCAGACAATCGTCAAATGAGAAGCCGCCTTTCTGAAAATCCGCGGAGTTCAGTTTCACTGCAACCGGAAAATCCCTGCCCACTGCGGCACGCACGGCGCGCACTGTCTCCAGCAACAGCCGGGCGCGGTTCTGCAGCGACCCGCCCCATTCATCGTCGCGCACGTTGACGCGCGGCGAGAGAAACTCCGACAACAGGTAGCCGTGAGCGCTGTGGATTTGCACACCCGTAAAACCTGTCTGTTCCGCAATGCTCGCTACGTATCCAAATCGTGCAATGACGTCGCAAATCTCGTCGTCGGTCAGCGCGCGCGGCTTGCCGAAGCGGCCGCCGGGCAGCGCAACCGGGATATCCGACGGCCCAACCGGTTCCGCGGCGACCAGTTTCGGGGTTTGCCGCCCAGCGTGGCTGATCTGCATCCAAAGATGCGTATCGTTGCCGGTGCCGGCCCCTGTCATGGCCTCGAGCGCGGCGAGTTGGGCGCCATCTTGCGGCCCGTCGACGACGATATTGCCGGCCCGTTCGAGGTAGCGCCGGTCGACCTGGACGTTGCCGGTCAACAAGAGACCTGCCCCGCCCTCGGCCCAGCGCCTGTAAAGTGTGACGTGACGATCCGTCGCCCGGTTTCTTTCGTCGGCAAGTCCCTCTGTCATCGCGGCCTTGCACAGACGGTTCTTGAGGATGGCGCCACAAGACAAAGTCAGTGGGCTGGATACATTGGTGTCCATTCCGGGACAATACTGTGTTCTGCCATCGGCGAATACAATACGTATTGGATCGCGCCATCATTCCATTAGACTGAATTTTGACGTATGAGGAATTCCGCCCAAATCGACCGTCAAGGCTTGGTCGGCTGTCGACGACATGCGACTTTTCGTTTCTACGAGGAACTGAATGATTTCCTGCCGCCGGATCGGCGCAAGGTGTCGTTTGAATTCGCGTTCAATGGCACGCCTTCGGTGAAGGACAGCATCGAGGCGATCGGGGTGCCTCATCCCGAAGTGGATCTGGTCCTCGTGGATGACGTATCGGTGGGTTTTGACCACCTATTGACCGGCGGCGAACGCGTTGCCGTGTATCCGGTGTTCGAACGCCTCGACATCGCACCGTTGACCCGGCTCAGGCCGGAACCGCTCAGAGACCCGCGCTTCGTCCTGGACGTACACCTCGGCAAGCTCGCCCGATACCTGCGTCTGCTCGGCTTCGACACGCTCTATGAGCGGTCCTATGCCGACGCCTCTATTGCGGCGATCTCGGTGGCACAGCGGCGCCTGATCCTGACCCGGGATAAAGGGCTGCTCAAGCGCAAGGAAGTGACCCATGGCTACTGGCTCCGAAACACGCAACCGCGCTTGCAGATTGCCGAGGTTATCGAAGTCTTCGATCTCTATAGGAGCGTGAACGTATTCTCACGATGCATGGTCTGCAATCATGCTCTCGAGATCGTCGACGAGGTGCATGTTCAGGATGCGCTGCCGGCCGGCCTGCGCGGTCAGTTCGAACAGGTTTCCAGGTGCCCGGGCTGTGATCGCCTGTACTGGCCTGGCAGTCACTATGACAAGCTCGTAGATCTCGTGAGAAACTTGATCCCGGCGTAGTCCGCGTCGAGATACGCTAGCAGAGGTGGCGTGATGTCCGAACAAGAAGCAATGTCCCCGCGCATCAGCAAACTGTCCTGGGGACGCATGTCGATTGAAGATGTCGGTAACGGCAAGGATTTCAAACTCTGGCCGGGCGGCGGCCGCGAATGGGATTGGGCGGAGACCGGCACGCACCACGACCCGGGGATACAGCCCGCCGATGTGGAAGAATTGATCGCGCACGGCAGCCGGGCAATCGTGCTGAGCCGCGGCATGTTGCTCAGACTGCGGACCTGTCCGGAAACAAAGAGCTACCTCGAAACCAAAGGCATTGCTGTGCATGTGGCCGAAACGAAAAGAGCCGCCCAGATTTACAATGACCTCGCATCTCAGGGTGAGGCGGTCGGGGGTCTTTTCCATTCCACCTGTTAACAGGAATGCTCAGTATCCGTCGCCTAGTCGGATACCCGGCTTATCGCCAGCTTGCGCAGATTATCTTCGTGGTCCGTGCGACTAAGCTGGTATCTGGAAATCACGGCCAACAGCAGCAGATACCAGAATATTCCGGTCTGCGACCAGCCTGCCGGTGGGTTCCACAGCAGGAAATAGCTCAGCGCAACGGGTAAAGCCGCGGCCAGCATGAACGGGTGTCGCCTGCCCCAGCGCGAGCGCAGGTTGTCCGACCAGTAGCCGACGATCGGGTCGCTAATGGCGTCAATAACGAGCGCAGCGATGATGGCAATGCCGACCAGGCGCGCAACCATGTAGCGACTCGGGACCAGGTCCACTGGAATCATGTCAGGATGCGGTAGCAGTTCTTTGACGGCTTTCGACGACGCCGTGTACACAGCGGTTAACGAGACATTTTCGCGATAAAAGCCCGGCAGCTCGGCCGAAATCTCCTCGGACGAATCGGCCAGTATGCCGGCAAGCGTCTTCGCGGGTTGTTTCATGAGCTGCATCTGTCGCGCGATCTGGATGGTCCAGCTATTTCTGCGAGGGCGCCGTCAATGTGAGTTCACCGGCAAGGTCCTGGCGATGTTAAAGTCAGCTACAATGCCAGCGATATCGGACCCTTTGACTTGAAGCCCTTGACCCTGCTGACGATTGCCGTGCGTGGGTAGTTGCAACGGGCCGTAACACGACTGCCGTAGAACCCATGGCCCAGGCGACTATTCGACAAAATCCGGACGCATCGCCACGAGTAATTCTCGTGGGCGAGGAGAAAACGCCCGTAATCATCATCAATGACTTTGCGACGGATACCAGCGAATTGATTCGCTACGCGGTGAATTCGGCGAGTTTCGCCTTGGACACGGCTTCCTATTACCCGGGTGTCAGGGCCGAGACCCCGAGCGGTTATTTGCAGGAAATCGTCAGGGTTATTGTGCCTTTGCTCGGGAAGGTCTATTCAGTGCCGCGCGGCCGCAAGCTCAGAAGAAATGCCTCTTACTCTCTCGTTGCCACGCCGCCAGAAGAGCTGCAGATTCCACAGCGCATCCCTCACTTCGACAGCAACAGCAAGTACTTCTTCGCGATGACACACTATTTGAATGAAGGTGAGTTCGGCGGCACGGGTCTGTTCCGACACAAGCCCACCGGGTTCGAGAACGTCAGCGACAACCGGCTCCAGGAATATTTTCACGCCGTCGAAGCATTTGCCGCTGCACACGGAGATCCACCCGCAGAATACATTAGGGAAAGCAGCGATCAATATGAGCGCTACATGAGTATCGATTATCAACCCAATCGGCTCGTCGCCTATCCGGGCAGCCTTTTACATTCCGGCCTGATTAGCCCGGAACGGGACGTCAATGCGGATCCTGCCGCCGGCAGACTGACTTGCAACTCTTTTGTGCATTTTCAATAAGCAGTGATAGCGGAGGATTGTAATGAAGACCCTCAAATGTGATTTATGTGATGTTACGGCGGATGGTGAAACATTCGAAGAGTGGATGAATGCACTTCGACCGCATTACATGGAGGCTCATGCCGACGTTGTTACCGATGCCAACCATACCAAAGAGGGAATGGAGAAATGGATGGCCGAAAACAGGGCACGGTTTGAAGCGGCATAGGCTGCGTGCAGCGCCGCAGATGGATTTGTCTATCAGATGCTCGTCCTATGACACTCTGGCGGCGGTTACTGCGGCACTTTTCTTTCGTAGCGACCGGATTGATACTTGATTGCCTAACCTCATGGCAAAATATACTTTTGAGGGACAGTCAACATGAGCAGCAAAGTCGATGACCTCATTCGCTTTAACAGAAAGAAATGGAACGACAAGAACCTGTCGATGTACCAGGGCTCCGATCAGAATCTTTTTGCGTGGAACTTCAAGGAGCTGGACCCGGATTACCGCAAGGTTATCGACCGGATGCACGCATCTCACCCCTTAAAGATCTGCGATCTCGGCACCTGCAGTGGCGAACAAGCCATAGAAATGGCCAAACTCGGCCATGATGTTACAGGTACCGACGTGTCCGAAGTTGCCTTGGAAATGGCCAGAAGGAATCTTCTTGCGGAAGAAAACGCGGTTGTCTTTTTTGCCCACGACGATGTACTGGATTCCAGATTCGCCGATGAAAGCTTTGATCTGATCACCGATCGCGGTTGTTTTCACAGCATGCATGCGTTTATTTCTGACGACCGCTATATCGCATCGATACGACGTTTACTAAAGCCCGGCGGATTGTTTTTCGTCAAGGGTATGAGTCAGGACGAAGAAAGGTTTCGTTCGGTCGACGTTATTGACGGCAAGGAATACCAATCTCCCTATCATTTCCGCGAAAAAGAATTGGATGAAATTTTCGGTGCCGACCTGGAGTTTATTGACAGTTGGAAAAGTTTCTTTTATTCGAGCGTGGTTGACCCGCCTGCCATCGCCGAAGCTGCACTTTTTCGTAAACCATAGACTTCGGCGCATGTCTGACACATCGGGCGCCAGAACCGAGAAGATGCTGGACACAATGGCCACGATCGTCAATGCGATGCCCCCGGCGCTCTGCCGCTACGCAAAGTAGCAAAACGGCAGAACGAATAGCGGTCGAATGTACAAGCGCGGTGAGGGTAATGACGCTCCCAGGACCTGTCCAGAAAATCGTACACGACGTCCGGCTGTTGCTTCCGCTACTCGAGTGGGGTGCGCCGGACCATCGCGAAAACTTTCTCCATGTAGCCCGCGAGCTCAGCCGAAATCTCCTCGGACGATTCGGCCGGTATGCCTGCGAGCGTCTTCGCGAGCTGCTTCTTGAACTCGAGCTGCATCTGTCGCGCGATCTGGATGCGTTGTGCTTGCGGCGAACCGGCGCCGTGCATCGACTCGGTCAGATAGCCGACCGCGTTGCGTCCCATCGTCATGTTCTCGATCAGGCGCAGGATCCGCAGCCTGTCCTCTGCGGCAATTTCCTTGCGGCCTTTGAGGTATTTGCGAATGATGTCGCCGAGTTCGGGATGCTCCAGCTCTTTTTGCGAAGGCGCCGTGACCATGATGCCACCGGCAAGGTCCTGTGCGAGGCGGCCGATCTCGTAGGGCATCTTGGTTACGTGATGCTTGCAAACGTTGGCGATCATGTCGTCGTTCATGTATACGCCAGACTTCATCTGCGACGCCTGGTAACTGGACGCGATGCCTGTGCTGTAGATGGTCTCGTTGAGGTGCGTCATCTCGACGAGCTTGTCGCGGATGTGTGAGGCATTTTCCACGCCGTTGTAATCGGCGATGGTCGCCGCCGCTCCGATCAGGGCGTCGCCGACACCGGATTTGCAGACGTAGCTGCGGCGATGATAGCAGGTAAAGCGTTCGACGAGCATCGCGGCGAACTCGTGCTCGCCATCCATGAAGATGCGGTCGTTCGGAATGAAAACGTCGTCAAAGATGACCATCGCTTCCTGGCCCGCGAATTTGGCGTTGCCCAGGTCGATGTCGCCACCCTCCATCGCGCGCGTGTCGCAGGAATGCCTGCCATATATATAAGTGATGCCCTCGGCATCGACCGGCAATGCACCAATGATCGCGAATTCCTTGTCGTCGGCGCCGAGTCGCAGCGTCGGCATCACGATCATCCAGTGAGAATTGATGCACCCTGTCTGGTGTGCCTTGGCGCCGCGGATGTAGACGCCTTCTTTGGTCCGCTTTGTGACCCGAACGAACATGTCGGGGTCATCCTGCTCATGCGGTACCTTGCTGCGGTCGCCTTTGACGTCGGTCATTGCACCGCCGATGACGTAGCCATGCTGCTGCGCCATCTTGACGAACTCGACGAAATGCTCGTGGTAGGTCGTGCCATGCGCCTCGTCGATCTCGAACGTCACTGAGTGCAGCGAATTGAACGCATCCATGCCCACGCAGCGTTGAAAACAGGTACCGGTCAACTGACCGAGGCGTCGCTGCATTTTGTTCTGCATGACGAGATCTTCGGGACTCTCGGCAATGTGCAGGAAACGGTTGATGCGCTCGCCCGTATATGGCGATTTGGCTGTGCCGAGCTCCGGGCTGCGCACGGCCAGGTCGTAAGTCTCGGCAACCGCGTTGATTGACCGGCGAATGATCGGGTGATCGACAGGCTCGTCGACTTTTTCGCCAAGCAAATACACGCAGAGACCCCGGCCGCGCAGACTCGCGATGTACTCGGCCCCGGTTCGAATCGTCCTCGGCGGCTTCCTGCCGAGTGCCTTGCCTTCGGCTGTGGCCACGGATGCCTCCTTATCGTGTTGCCAACCGGCGGCGAAATTTCCGCATGCCGCCGATCCAGCGATCATGATCCGCGGCCTTACGCTGCACATAGTCGCTGACCTGCGGGTGCGGCAAAATCAGAAACCTGCCTGCGGCCACGCCGTTCACGACGCAATCGGCGACCTCGTCCGCAGACAGTATGCCGTCAACCTCGTTGCCACCAAAGCCGCCCTCCATCGAGTCCGAGTCGTCTTCGATGCCAATCATGCGCGTCGCAACGGCTTGCGGGCAAACCACCGAGACGCGAATACCGGCATCGCCATGCGTTATGGCGAGTGATTCCGCGAAGCCTACCGCCGCATGTTTGGTCACCGTGTAGGCAGCATCGCCGATCTGCGCTAACAGCCCCGCGGCCGATGCGACGTTAACGAGGTAGCCACCGCCGCGGTTAATCATGCGTGGTACGAGCGCACGCGCCGCATACACATGCGCCATGACGTTGACCTGCCAGCATGCCTCCCAGCGGTCTTCGATGTCATGCATTCCGCCACGGGCGGATGCCGCGCTGTCGTCAGCGTCACCAAAACCAACGCCGGCGTTTGAGATAAACAGGTCGATGTTGCCGTTCTCGTTTTCCACACGCTCAACGAGAGCCGTAATATCGGATTCGTCCGCGACATCGACGCGAATTGCAGTGCAACCAATTTCAGCAGCAACGCTCTCGGCCGACCTCAGATCCAGATCGGCGACAACAACTTTGACTCCGTCGCGATGCAGTCGTCTGCACAGCGCCCGCCCAATTCCATGACCACCACCCGTGACGACAGCGATGTTTGCGCCGGAAATCAATTGTAGCCTTTAGTCAATGTCTGCCAGTTGCACGATCTGTTTGCCCGTGTTCTTGCCTTTTAACATGTCGATGAAAGCCTGCGGCGCATTCTCGATTCCTTCGGCGATTGTTTCACGATAGGTGAGCCTGCCTTCTTTCAGCCAGCCGATGGCTTTCCTGACGTACTCGTCGCACCATTTCGGATGATCACTCACGATGAAGCCGCGAATCGTGAGACGCCGGCCGATTATCAGCATCATTCCCCTCGGTCCCGGCTGCGGATCTTCCATATTGTAATTCGAGATCATGCCGCAGAGCGCGACGCGACCATAGTCGCGCATGTTCCAGAGCGCCGCTTCGAAAATATCGCCGCCGACGTTTTCGAACAGCACGTCGACGCCCTTGGGACAGGCCTCCTGCACGCTTTCAGTCAGCGACTTGCTGGTCTTGTAATTGAACCCGGCGTTGTAGCCGAAGTCCGATTTCAGCAAAGACACTTTTTCGTCAGAGCCCGCACTGCCGGCAACGCGGCAGCCGTGTATTCTCGCCAGTTGTCCAACGACGCTGCCTACCGCGCCGGATGCAGCGGTCACAAATACGTTGTCGCCTTTTTTCGCCTCTGCGATTTTCGTCAGGCCAACGTAAGCGGTCATGCCCGGCATCCCGAGAATGCCGAGATGGTAGGACAGCGGTGCCGGACCAGACCTGACCTGGCGCACCAGCCGGCCATCGGTGACTGAGTAATTCTCCCAGCCGAGCATACCCGTCACGAGGTCGCCTTCTTTCAAGCCGTCGTACTTGCTTTCCACGACCTGGCTCACGACACCGGCCTGCAGAACCGCACCAACCTGAAACGGCGGGATGTAGGATTTGACGTCGTTCATGCGCCCGCGCATGTACGGATCGACCGACATGAAAATATTGCGCACGAGCACCTGTCCGTCAGCAGGCTTGGGAATCGCCTCCTCCGTAACGCTGAAGTTGTTTGCTGCGACCCAGCCCGTGGGTCGGCTTGCAAGGCGTATCTGCTTGTTAACTGCTTGGCTCACTTCTACTTACTCCATACTTCGTTGCTGATAGGCAGCTTCCACGATTGCGCGCATCGCCGCGCAAGTAACATACTGTAGGCTGAGGAGGTGGTCCAATGAAACGATACATCGTATCGCTTTTTGTGCTGTTCATGCTGGCCGGTTGTGGTCCCAGAAACGCTGGCGAGCCGGCGCGGATTGAACCTGAAGCCGAAGAGATTGCGACAACCGAGACTGCTTGGCTCGCCGGGAAACAGGCATACGAAGAGTATTGCGCAGGCTGCCACGAAGAGGGGCTCGACGGTGCGCCGAGAACAGGCGACCGCGACGCCTGGGACAAGCGATCGTGGCTGTGGGAAGCCGTCCTCTTCGAGCACGCGAGAACCGGCTACGGTGACATGCCCGCCAAAGGCGGCGACGCGGAGCTGGACGAGGCGACGGTCACCAAAGCCGCCGAATATATGTTGACGCTGACCTACCCGGAGACGCACCGGGACTGAATCGCCGAACGCTCCAAAGGTGAGACTTCTGTCACGCTACGCATGATCATCGACTTGCTAGTCTTAAACATAAGCTGGCATCGAATCTATAAGCGCCGGCGTACGGGGGCGCCTGGGCTCTGGGCAACAGGGTCGAGCGACATTTTGGAGTCCCTTATGACGTATCCCTCCCGGCTACCAGCTCTACTGCTGCCATTTCTTTTCGCCGCGTCCAGCATCAATGCGGCTCCGCCCGCGCTGACGCGTAACACACCCAAACCAATGCCGATCAGCAGCACAGACGAAGCAACGCATGAGGCCATGCTGCTCGTGAGCCTCGAAGACGGCACTGTCATCAAACAGACCATCGACGTGGATGCCGATGTCTGCTTCAAGCAAAGTACCAATAGTTCGACACTTTGTTTTACACAGGGCGACGCGATTTTCGACGCCACGACCAACACGTTGATCGGCTTCGAAATGATCGAAGAACGCATCGACCTGATCGCCAAGACAAACTAACCGGATCATTCGTCGCACCCTGCGGCAGCAAGGGTCGCGCCGACCAACATCGTCCCTCCGGGCGAATGTCAACAATTGTTACATCGGGATAGATGTCGCATTTTCAGCCCTATACTCCGCCGCTGATGTCATGAAACATTCTGGAGTTCTTGGATTATGAGTAATCAACAAACTAAATTCTTGGCCATTATCGCGGGCGCTGCACTTGCCAGCGGCTGCTCAACTATGGCCGCAGACAGTTCAAGCAGCATCGCGGGTAGCGATTCGGTATCCAAAGTCGAACTTGATGCGGCGCGAAGCCGTGTTAACCAGCTCGAATCAGAATTGGCCGCTCGCGATCGCCAACTCGCGGATGCTGAAGCCGCTCGTTTCGACGGCAGCAAAAAGACGGGCGATGCCAGCTTGTTTCCGCCAAATCCGAAGGCGGGTGAATGCTACGCACGAGTTCTTATTCCGGCGCAATTCAAGTCGGTATCCGAGCGGATCCTGACGAGCGACGCGGCGGAAAGCGTTGAGATTATTCCGGCGCGCTACGAGACCGTCCAGGAAACCGTACTGGTAAAGGAAGCGTCGACGAAGTTGGAAATCATTCCAGCCGTCTACGGCGAAGTGCAGGACCAGGTCATCGTAAAACCCGCATCCAAAAAAATCGTGCATGTACCGGCGGAGTACGAGACGGTAACCGAACAGGTCCTGGACAAGGCTGCGCACACGGCGTGGAAGAAAGGGCCAGCGGCCACCCAAACATCTAACGTGCTGTCGCAGACAACTACCGATACCGGCGAAATCATGTGTCTCATTGAAGTACCGGCTACGTACAAGACGGTACAAAAGCGGGTTCTCGTGAGCCCGGCTCGCACGGAGGAACTCGATATACCGGCTGAATACAAGACGGTAACGAAGACGGTAGTGAAGCAACCCGCTACTACCCGTGAGGTCGCCGTCCCGGCTCAGTACGATACCGTAACGGTCACAAAACTCGTTTCGCCGGCAAGAGAGGAACGCATCGCAATTCCGGCCGCTTACGAGACAGTCACCCGAAACGACAAGGTCAGTGACGAGCGTATGGAATGGCGCCGCGTAATGTGCGAGACCAACATGACGCAATCGAATGTGATGGCGTTGCAGCGCGCGTTGGCTGACAAGGGTTATTACAAAGCTGGCGTCGACGGCATCATTGGTAATCAGACGCTAAGCGCCGCTAGGGCCTTTGCGATTGACAACAATCTGCCAGCAGGCAGCAACTACGTACCCATCGAGGTTGTCGAGAAACTAAACCTCGGCCTCTGAACGTCATCGCAAAGTATGGAAAGGCGGCCGCGCGCAATGTAGTGCGGTCGCCTTTTCTTTTGTTCGACTCATCATGTGTGTTGCTACAGCCGATCCCTCAAGGAGAAAAACAACATACCGAGCACCATCCCCGGGTAACGAAGCAACGTCCCACCCGGGAAAGTGTGAATCGGTAGACTCGCCATGATGTCGAAGCGATCAGCCGTGCCGGCGATTGCCTCAGCTATGATCTTACCCGCGAAATTCGACAACGCGACACCGTGCCCCGAGTAGCCTTGGGCAAAAAACAGGTTCGGCTGCAGACGGCCAAAATGCGGCAGTCGATTGACTGTGACCGATAATGTGCCGCCCCACGCATAGTCTATGCCGACACCGTCCAGCTGCGGGAATATCTCGAGCATGCACGGGCGGACGAAAGCAGCGATATCCGACGGGAATCCGGGACGGTAGTTCTCACCGCCACCGAACAACAGTCGGTGATCTTGCGACGTGCGGAAATAATTGACGACAAAGCGCGTGTCATGAACGCAGAGTCGATCCGCAATGAGTTGTCGGGCGCGCTTCTCGCCCAGAGGCTCCGTAGCGATCATGAAATTGTTGATCGGCATGATCTTGCCGGCGACACGCGGCTCGAGCTTGCCGAGATAGCCGTTACAGCCGAGGACGATGAATGACGCTTCGACTTGTCCGTCGTCGGTCGAAATCGTCGCTGGATCCTTTCTTGTGTATCCGGTGACTCGCGAGTTCTCGAATATGCGAACGCCCGCATCACGCGCGGCCCTGGCGAGCCCGAGCACGTAGTTGAGCGGGTGCAGGGACATTGCCCGCGCGTCGTAGAGACCCTCGAGAAAATTGTCCGTTGCGACCAGCTCACGCATCTCTTCGCGACTCAGGGCCCGTGCATGAGGATAGTCGTAACGTTCTGCCAGGGCCGCGGCATAGTCTTCGGCATAACCGAGGTAACTTTTCTTATGCACAGCCTCGATCTGGCCATACTGCAGATCGCATTCGATGCAATGCTTCGCCACGCGTTCACGGATCTCGGTCTTCGCGGCTTCTGCAAAGTCCCAGAACTGTCGCGATTTTTCGAAGCCGAACTGCTTCTCCATCTCGAGCGCATCCTTGCGCTGCCCGCTGCCAATCAAGCCGCCATTGCGGCCCGACGCGCCGAAACCGATGCATTCGGCTTCGAGTAACACGACGTCCATGCCCTGCTCTGCAAGATTCAGAGCCGCGGAAAGACCCGTATAACCTCCGCCGATGACACAGACATCCGCGCTTTGCGAGCCTTGCAGCGTCGGGTGATTGTGAATCCCGATCGCAGTCGCACTGTAGTAGCTGTCCGGATACACGGTCAGACCGAAGACTGCGGCCGAATCGGCGTGCCGTCGAAAAAGCGATTCAAGCGGAACTCATGCAATGGAATCCCGCTATCGTTGCCGGTCAACATTCCCGCAATGGCTTTTCCCGCACCCGGGCCTATGCCGAAACCGTGGCCACTGAAGCCGGTCGCGATGTGAAAACCAGGAATTTTTTGTGTTTCTTCGATGATAGGCACCACATCAGGTGACGTCTCGACCATCCCGGCCCACACCTCGACAATCTCGGTATCGGCAAGCTGCGGAAACACCGTGTCGATATTCTTGCGGATGCCTCTGACGGCTCGCGGGTTCGGCTCGGGATTCAGGACTCTCGTTTTTTCAAACGGCGACTCGCTATCAAGCCCCCATCGTTTGGGCATCCTCCACTCGTCGATGAAATCGTGGCCGACCGATAAGCGCAGCGTCCGGTGTTCCTGCATCAGCGCCGGGAGAAACTTGAATGCAAAACGAAACGTCGATGGCGTGATCGAATGATCGAGTATCGTGCCATGCGCGACCGTGTAACCGCCGTCCTGCCGCCGACGGATGCCGAGATGATCGTCGAAGAGGTTACCATCCAGTACGCTGTCGGCCGGTGCCGTCCGCACGACCGTTCCGCGCACTTTGAGTTGCGGCAACGAAATGCCGAGCGAACGGCAGAACATCGACGACCACGCACCTGCGGCACAGAGCACCATTGATGTCTTGATTGTCCCGTGCTCGGTGACGACCGCGGAAACGCGACCGCCGACGGTTTCAATACCGCGCACGGCGCAAGCGCTGAGAACCGCTGCTCCGTTGCGTTCGGCTGCGCGCGCAATCGCAGGCGTTGCTTTGTGTGGTTCCGCACGCCCATCGCTCGCCGTGTACAGTCCGCCACGCCACTCGACCGCACTGCCGCGCACGTGCTGCGCCAGCTCTGCCGCCGAGACAATTCGTGTATCGAGACCGTATTCGTCGGCTGTCTCGAGCCAGGCGGAAAAGTCCTCGAGTTGCGCATCGGTACTCGCCGCAAACAGGCAACCGGTCTGTGCATAACCGACGTCCTCGCCTATCTCGTCCGCCAGACCGCGCCAGATCTTCAGGCTCTCGACAATCATTGGCATTTCACGCGTGTCCCGGGCCTGCTGCCGCACCCAGCCCCAATTGCGGCCCGACTGCTCCCCTGCGATATGGCCTTTCTCGCAGAGGGCGACGTTGACACCCTGTTTGGCGAGAAACCAGGCTGTAGACACGCCGACGATGCCACCGCCGATAATCACCACGTCGGCCGACGCCGGCAGTTTTGCGGGCGGCGCGAACGCGCAGGCCCAGGTTCTTGAAACCAGATCAGCGGGTGCGGATTCGGACATATCAACAGCGCCTGTAACGTGGCAACGAGTCTGCGCCTAACTGCCCGAAAATGCACAGCTTTGTGGCAGCGGGTCCGGCAGGTTCCAGCGCCGCTTATCCGGATTCAGGAATTCGTCAGCACGCAAGCGGCCGCCGCGGTTCCTGAACCACGATACGAGGACATCGCGGACCAACGGCGTGCCATAAGGAATGTCGAATCCATCTGCAGGCATTGCCGGAGTTAACACGTCGTCACCACCCATTAACAAGAAGTCGTTGGCAACCACCCGGAGCATATCGGCATCTTCGATCTCACGACCATCCGGGCGAACCATACGTATCGACATATAATCATCATTGCAGCCAACGTAGACGCGCATGCCGGAAAAGCCCGCGTGCCGGCCGGTGTTATGCGCCTGGATGGCGATGATCTTGCGCAGATCTTTGCCCGTCAGCTCCAGTATCGCGATCCGGTTATCGAACGGGAACATGCGGAACACGCTGCCATAAGTCAGTTCGCCCGCGGGTAGCTCGGCACGGATGCCGCCATACACGTTGTGGATAGCGATATCCGCGTCATTCGACTCGAGCAGCGCATCTGTCATCAGGATGCCGAGAGCGGACTCCGGCCGGTCACGCAGTGTCATCGGGGTCTCGATAAAGACGCCGAGCTCTTCGGCCTGGCGGCGCGCCGCGGCCTCGCGCGCGCGCTCTGCGATTGCCGCAACTCTTGCCATCGGCACGACGCGGCGGCCCTCATAGCTCGCCGCCTCCCGTGAGGCGTCATCTTCGAAAGTACAGGCGCCGCGCGCATCGGCAGCTCTCGCACAGTTGTTCTGCGGTGGAAAGACCTTGCGATCGAGAACTTCGCCCGTATTGCGGTCGAGTGTGAAATCAGCACGGCTGAATGCACGGCTGTTGGAGTAACTTGCCGTCACCGCAATGTCGTTTACGATGTGAGCGATGCCACGATGCACATGCCCCGCAACGATGTGATCGACAAGACCTTGCGGAATCTGATTCGCGACCTGCAAGATCTCGCCCGACTGGTCGCACGAAGACAGGTCGGTTGGGTCGGTGAATTCTTCACAGCGGCCGCCCGCATGCGCCACGACAACAACCAATGACGCGCCATCGGCACGAAGAGCTTTCGCCTGGGTAATGATCGACTCCGCGAGCGGCGCGACCTCAACTCCCGCCGTGTTTGCGGCTATCGTCGTCTGCGGCGCATCCCTGGTCAACACGCCAACGATGCCGATGTTGATGCCGGCCCGGGTCACCATTGTCGACGAATGCACGTTCTCCCAATCGACCCTCTGGCCAGTAGACGCATCAATCAGGTTTGCCGCGAGCAGTGGAAAATCGGTTTCTGTTGCCCGCTGCCGGAGCGCTCCCTGCGGATCATCACCGTCCTCTTCGGGAATGGACTTCGGTCCGACCGGCCCGAAATCGAACTCGTGATTGCCGATCGCCGCCGCCGCGTAGCCGAGTGCGTTATACGCCTCGACAACAGGCGCGCCCTCCGACAGATTGGACTCAAGCGTTCCCTGCCACATATCGCCTGCATCGACGAGCAGCACCGCGCCATCGTTCCTGCGGGCGTCTCGCAATGCCGCAACATAGCCCGAGAACGTCGTGATGCCGCCGCGATTGGGCTGCGTGACCAACTCACCGTGCACGTCGTTGGTGCCCAGCACCGAGATGACGACGACATCGGCATCCGGCATGATAGCTGTGGGCGCACAGGCGGCGACGAAGATCGCGACAAAAACACTGATGAGCACCTTTCGCATGTACGCCATTCTATCGCGTGAGTACATCGGCTTCACTTGTGGCAACATCGTCTGATGACGTCCCCGCAGCCCCACACTTCGTCCTACTACGCCGCAACAGCCAATGAGGTGACCGATTTCGCGCCGCTGCGCGGCGCGCAGAGTGCCGATGTGTGCGTGATTGGCGCGGGGTTTACGGGAATCTCGACAGCGTTACATCTGTCCGAGCGCGGTTACAACGTACACGTGGTGGAAGCGAACAAGGTCGGCTGGGGCGCGTCGGGGCGCAACGGTGGCCAGATGATCGGCGGGATTGCCGGTGAAACAAGAATCGCGAAGTCTCTCGGCGCCACCGGTGCCGATCGGCTATGGGAAATGCGCTGGGCCGGCCACGACATCATTCGCCAGCGCGTCGAACAATACGGCATTCGGTGTGACTTCAAGTACGGGTACGTCGACGTGGCGATCAACGGGCGTCACCTGCGGGCGCTGCGAGAGGAATTCGAATTGTTGGAGCGCCATGAATTCCCGCGTGAGTTCCTGCTACTCGACAAAAATGAGACTCAGCAGATGATCGGCACTGATGCCTACATCGGGGCCCTGTTGAATATGGGCAATGGTCACCTGCACCCGTTGAACCTCTGTATCGGCGAAGCGAATGCCGCTGTCGACAGCGGCGCGACGATTTATGAGGGATCACAGGTTGTGCGCATCGAGCACGGCGACCGGCCGGCCGTGGTCACAGAGCATGGCAGGATTTCGGCAGATTTCGTCATCATCGCAGGCAATGCTTATCACGCGGTTGAGCGCAAGCTCCGCGGCATCATGTTTCCGGTGAACAGCTTCATCATTGCGACAGAACCGCTGGCTCCCGAGCAGGTTGCCTCGGTCAATCCGCAGGATCTGGCGATCTGCGACCCCAACTTCGTCATCGAATATTTTCGTCTCAGCGCCGACAAGCGTTTGTTGTTTGGCGGACGGTGCAATTATTTTGGCAGTGACCCGCGGGTGATCGAGCAAAACCTCCGGCCACGAATGCTGAAGATCTATCCGCAGCTTGCCGATGTCGGCATCGACTATGCCTGGGGCGGCACGATCGGCGTGCCGCTGCATCGCGTGCCGCAGATGGGCAAGATCTCGCCCAATGTATTTTATTCGCAGGGCTACTCTGGTCATGGTGTAAACGTCACCCATCTTGCCGGACAGATATTGGCGGACGCGGTCGGCGGTACGATGGAACGCTTTGACGTGTTTGCCAACATCAAACCGATCCGGTTTCCCGGTGCGCACAGGTTCTCGAAGCCACTGGTCGCGCTGGGTGTTCTTTATTATCAGATTCGCGACAAGCTTTGATCGCGGCTCTCGCCCGGAAGCCGGCCGTGAAGCAGGCGGCGGGGAGGTGGCAGGAGCACGGCCTTGGCATGGATACTTGCGGCGTAGGTCAGCAAAGGTGGGGCGAAGGAGCTGCCGAAAGCTTAAACCCAAATTTCACATTCAAACCGACCAAGACCATGCTCCATGGTGATCCGCACTGCGAGTGGGTAGTTGAGCGGAAGAAGTAGGGGCCGAAACGAACGATGGCGTTTTCGTTGGCTGGATGAGGCAATGGCGCAACCAATCGTATTTTTTGACATCGCCGGCCCAGACGAATTGGCCCTGGGACGTTTCTATTCGTCTGTCTTTGGGTGGGAACTAGATGACACGGGACAATTCGGCATTCCTGTCGCCACGCCAATCAAGGGTGCTATCCGCAAAGACCCGACAGAGCAGCGTATTTATGTGGGAGTCCCAGACGTTAGCGCCTGTCTTTCTCTGATCGAGCAGTCCGGCGGCACAATCGATGTGCCACGATTTGAAGTTCCCGGCGTTGTTGTACTCGGTCTTTTCCGAGACCCTGCTGGTAATCCAATGGGGCTCGTCGAGATGCACGGAGCCAGTGTTCGTATCCCATAACATGTGGCCGCTTAACAGGGAGCTGCAACGGGCGGTTTCGGATGTCGACGGAGTTTCGGGCCAATTCAGGGTAGCGTGATCATTGATTTGAACCGCAGGGCCGGGACCGTGTCCATGCCGCTGTCGCCAGTTCTGTTTGCTGGCTGCGAGCCGCAAGAAGACCACGATGTCATCTTTCATTGCCACTGGACCGGGACGAATGTTGGGCTTGGCGGCCGTTGATCGACGACTCCTGACCACAAGCGACACCTGATAATCTCAATGTCCGGCCACTTGATCGTCCGCCTTACGCTCAATAGCTGCCATTGCGCTGTAAGAACGTGGAACGGCTGGAAATGAGCCGCAGCCGACATTTGGTGAACGGCCATAATTGGTCAATAATGCCCATTTGACGTAACGCTCATGGCCGACAGAGAGTGTCGGGTATCACATCTCTGCTTGCGATCGTCCCGAATTGTGAATCAACTTCAAATTCGGATGCAGTTGCTCTTGTTAGACTTAAATTCCTGTAATGTGGTCGGACTATAGAGCCGACAGGGCTGAAACCAATGCAAGAACCGCCAGTTCCCCTGGATGAGACTGTACGTTTGTTGAGCCTCCACTCGCTGCGCATTATGGACTCTGCGCCCGAGGAGCGATTCGATCGGGTTACCCGGATGGCGGCCCGACTGTTTGATGTCGGAAGTTGTCTGGTGAGCCTCGTTGACTCGGATCGGCAGTGGTTCAAGTCCAAACAGGGACTCGACGCCTGTCAAACACCGAGAGAAGTATCATTTTGCGGCCACGCGATTTTGGAGGAGCGAGCTTTTGTCGTTGAAGACGCTCACGCGGATGAGCGATTCGCCGACAATCCGCTCGTTACGGGCGATCCAACCGTTCGTTTTTACGCGGGTTATCCGGTGCACTCGCCCGATGGTCGGCGTATCGGCACTCTGTGTCTGATCGACAACAAGCCGCGCAGCTTTTCGGCAGACGAAGCGCAGATGCTCAAAGACTTTGCGGCGCTTGTCGACGATGAGCTCGCTTCCTCGGCGAAGATCAATGTCGATGAATTAACCAAAATAGCTAACAGACGCGGACTTCGGCAGGTTGCCAGCCATCTGTTACCGCTATGCAAGCGAAACAACCTCGATGTCGAATTGTTTTTCTTTGACCTCGACGGCTTCAAAGCGCTTAACGACAAATTCGGGCACAAAGCAGGCGACGAAGCATTGCGGGCATTTGCCAAATTGTTGCTCAAGGGTTTCCGCAATTCCGACGTTGTCGCCCGCCTCGGTGGTGACGAGTTCGTTGTCATGATGGCGGGGCAACGTGTATTTGCTGATCGCGCGTTGTCGACCATGCGTACGCGGGCCGGGAAATTGGATTCGGACTTTGGTAAGCATATTGACTGGAGTGTGGGCAGGGTCCGGTATGATCCCGATATTCACCGGGATATCGATGACTTGCTGCGGGCAGCCGATGAGCAGATGTACGCGGACAAGACTCGAAGGAAAAATAAGTGCCGGCTAGCCTGAATTCCGGTCGCCAGCGTTTTGATGTCGCCTAACCTTCGGCTTCAAGTTCCGCCCAGATCTCGAGTATCCAGTCGCGAATCTGCAGCGACTCCTCCCAGCGATCCGATAACTCTCGTTGCTCTGCGTCAGTGATCGCGTAGGGCGGCGGTCCGAGTTCGCACAAAAAAACCAGCGTCGCATCGGCCGGACTGCGGCGGCGCCACTCGCGTATGCCGTGCTTCCACCAGCCGCGGAATATCTCTACCCATTGCTGATGTTGCGGGAAATTGATCGCCACCTGGATTTGTTCGCGCGATGCAACTCGCCCCTGAAAGCAGTCGGATCGCTCGAGAATTGCGGTGATGTATTCCCGATCGCGCTCGGGCACCGGCGCACGAAGTTCGCGATCAACCACGAAATGTGACAGGTCGGCACAAAGCCGCATTTCGGGCACGAGGTCCATGAGCTGCAAGGTGAAGTACATGTCATTGAGCAAGCCATCGCGATGCGTTTCGAACAATAATGGCATACCCGTTCGCCCGGCCTCACCTATCCAGCGCTGCACGACCGGAACGGCCTCTTCGGGCACCATCGGCATGACGCCGCTGATGACGTTGACCATGCAGGCGTCGAGTTCTTTTGCGAAGTCGAGCAAGGGCTGCATGTCGTCTTCACGATTCGGGAATGCGTTGACCATGCAGCCGAGGTCGAATTCGTGAAAGAGTTTTTGCAACGGGCGCATCTTCGGAATTTCGTCTCTGGTGGGATCAATGCACATGCCGTCGAAGCCTGCTTCAGCGACCATGCGGAAGTTTTCCTCAGTCGAGCGTTCCGGAATATGCGGGCTGCGTAGCTCCATGCCCCAGAGTGATTGGTAAATGTGAAGTTTTTGCATCAGTTCGCGACGATCAACGCGTCGACGATTGTGCAGCCCGATTTGTGCACGATGACCGGATTGACATCAACCTCGGATACCACGTCGCGCAATACGTCGACGATCGCCGAAAACGTTGCTGCCACCTCACAAAAGCTATCAACGTCGGCAGCAGGTGTGCCACGCACTCCGTCGAGCATCGGACGCAGTTTCAACCGATCGACGCAGCGCCGCGCGTGCTGCGCTGAGAACGGCGGCAGCGCGAAGGTGATGTCCTGCAGCATCTCGGCATAAATACCGCCGAAACCGATTAGCACCACGGGACCAAACTGCGGATCGAGTTCCGAACCGAGCAACATCTCAATACCCTCATCAGCCATCGTGGCGACGGTTACTTCGGGTCCGAGCCGGGAAGAGATATCGGCATAGGCATCCAGTAGCCGTTCTTCCGTCTCGATACCCAACACAACTCCGCTCTGATCCAACTTGTGGACAACGCCTCGAGCGGCGGTCTTCAGTGCCAGCGGAAAGCCGACACGAGCGGCCGCAGCAAGCAATGATCTCTCGTCCATGGCGAGTTCTGCAGGGGTGGTCGCCAAACCGAAATCCGCCAGCATCCCGAGCGCTTCGGCTTCCCCAAATGTTCCACCATCGCGCAGCCGCTCGAGCCATTGTGCGGCGGTAGCAACATTGACGTCGATCGTCATACCCGCGTCCTGCAACAGAAAATCACGATAGGCAAACAAGGCGCGCACGCCTTTAAGAAACACCGGTACACCATCGACCACCGGGAAGCCCGCATGCGTGCTCGTGACGACGGCTTCGTCATACCCGGTCCCCTGACGGGCAGCGACCAGCGCGACGGGTTTCCCTGACTCGGCATGTGCACGCTGCATGTAGCCCAGGTAGCTCGTATAAATCTTGCCGTCGGGCGCGCGATCGTGGATAACCGCTCCGAGCGCAGCGCCGGTATCCTGCAGCATCGCCGTCAGGCTGCGCGTCATCTGTTGACCGGCGTCGGGTCCACCGCGACTCCAGGCGTCAAGCGGATTTACCGCGGGCAGTTCGGGATCGAGAATCTCTTCAAGGGCCGCAACTGTCTCAGATGTCAGGCGCGTTAGCGGCACACCGGCGTCGTCGGCCAGGTCGACCATGAGTTGCCGTTCGCCGCCCGAGTCGTGCAAAGAAACCAGATCACCTTCGCCCACGGGATGCAGCTCGGCGAACAGGATCAGCGTGGTCGCGAGTTCATCCATGTCGTAAACACGCTGCACACCGTAACAATCGAATAGTGCGGCGTACGCCGCGTCGTCACCGGCCATCGCACCCGAGTGAGACACGGTCAGGCGCGCCGACTCTTCGGTGCGGCCAACCTTCAATGCGACAATCGGAACCCTGCGTTGCGCGGCTTTTTCGAGAGCGGCCCGAAAGCCTGCCGGGTTCCGCGCGGTCTCGATGAACAGGCCAACGGCTCTGGTTTCGGGGAGATCGAGTACAAAATCCAGGTACTCGTCCATCGCCACGCTGAGTTCGTTACCTGTCGATACCGCAAAATTGATGCGCAGTCGTTCGTCGCAGTCGATGAGTCCCGACATGCCGGAGCCCGAGTGGCTGATCAGCGCAACGTTGCCGGGCGCCGCATGCATCGCGCTGTCGAATCCACAAGCCCAGACGTGGTCGCGAACGTTGTAAAAACCCATGCCATTGGCGCCACACACCAACATGCCGGCGCTCTCGATCTTGGCCCGCACGCGATCTCTGAGAACCGGCGAATCGTCATCGTCTAGAACGAGGGTCGACATGATGACCGCGGCCGGCACGCCGGCCGCGATAGCCTGGTCGAGCGACGCTTCGATGTTTTGATCGCCGACTGCAAAGATGACGAGTTCGGGAACCTCGGGAACATCGTCAAGGCTTGCATAACAACGCAAACCCTGCAGTTCTTCATAGCCCGGATTGACCGGATAGATGTCGCCGGCATAGCCACCGCGCAGCAAATTGTTCAGCGACCACTCACCGAGAGAAGCTGTCCGTCCTGACGCTCCAACCACGGCAACCGATCGGGGCCGGAGTAGAGGATCGAGTCGGTGTGCCATGCTTGACGCGATCAGTAAGGACCAGGTGGCGTCGCGCTGCGTCGCGGCGGAAACCAGAACGGCTTGTCGAAGACGGTCGCTTTTGCCATCGCGCGCGCCCAGTGCATTTCCCGCTGGTAGTAGATCTCGACCCAGACGGTGCTGCCGACTTTTCCGTGCGGCGTCCGCACGGTCCCGATCGCAATATTCTGTTTGCACACCGGCGACCAGGCCGCCGAGGTCACGAAACCTATTTCCGACTTGTTACCTTTCTCTTTGGCAAAGATATAGGAATGATGCGCCGCTTTGTTACCCTCGATGTCGAGTTTGACGAGACGCCATGTCGAGCCACGGCGTTTTTCTTCCGCGAGCGCGCGGCGGCCATTGAAGTTGGGTTTCTTGAAATCGACGAGCCAGTCGAGGCCGAGTTCCAGCGGCGAGCGTGTCCGACCCGTACGCACGGTCGCGTCGGCCGGCAGGAAGTCGTGATAAGCGGCAAGATAACCCGCCTCGATTCGCGCCAGCTCGAGCGCGTGTGTGCCCATCGCGCGAATGCCGTGCAGCTTGCCGGCTTCGAACAGCGCATCCCAGAGCAATTCGGCTTTGGCCGGCTCGATCCAGAGTTCGTAGCCGAGATCGCCCGTGAACCCGGTTCGCGAGACCATGAGATCCGCGCCATCGAAGTCGAAATTCATCAGCCCGAACGGCTTGAGTTCCGCGAGACCGTCGAGGCCCATCTTGCTCAGCACGCTGAATGAGGTCGGGCCCTGCACGGCCAGCGCTGCTATGTCCGCGGTTTCTTCTTTTATAGAAACATCAAAGCCGATCGCCGCCGCCTGCAGCCATGCGAAGTGCCGTTCCTGTGAGCACAGGCGGTATTCGCCCTCTTTTAGATGGAAGATCGTGCCGTCGTCGATTACCTGGCCGCGATCGTCACACCATACCGCGTAAGCAACACGGCCCGGTTTGATTTTGTCCATGTCACGCGTAACGAGACGATTGATGTACGCCGCAGTTTCCGGTCCCGTGATGCGGTACTTCGTCATCGGCGTCAGGTCGAATACGGCCGTCGCGTTGCGAATCGCGAAGTACTCTGTGTCCTCGCAGTAAAGCGTATCGGCGCTCGAATAGCCCTTCCATTCGTGCCACTGATTGACGGTGTCCAGCGCCGAAATTCGCGAAAAAAACGGCGTGCGCAGCCGGCCTTGATGAACTTCCTGAATCGTCATGCTGCTTTCTCCCGCTGCAATATGGCTCTGGCGGCGTTACGTCCGGCGGCACCACTCACGCCGCCGCCCGGGTGGGCTCCTGCGCCGCACAGATAGAGACCGTCGACGGGCATACGGTATTGCGCAGCGCTGCATACAGGTCGCACAAACAGGAATTGATCCAGCGTCAGCTCGCCGTGATGCCAGTGCCCGCCGGTAATATGGAACTCCCGCTCGATGTCGGCGGGCGTCAGCAATTCGCTGGCGATAATGCGCTGTGCAATATCGGGAGCATATCGTTCGATCGTCCTGATCGTGGCAGACTCGAACTGCTGCCGCGCGGCATCGGTCCAGCCGCCCTTGCGATCATAAGGCGCATACTGCACGACCGCTGACATCACATGTTTGCCTGGCGGTGCGAGTTTGCTGTCGCGAAAGCTCGGAATTGTAATTTCGAGTACCGGGTCGGGCGAACTTTCGCCGTATTTGGCTGGATTGAACGCCCGTTCGACGTAGTGCTCATCTGGCGCAATCAGTAGCCGCTCGGCGTAGTCTCTTCTTTCCAAACCATCAATCGTCGGCAGTTCGTCAAGCGCCAGGTGCAGCTTCGCGGCGTTGCCGCGCATGCGTAGGTGATGAATGCGATGCGTGAAGCCGGTCTCTACGTGCCGCGCTCCGACGAGGTCTATGATGGTTCGTTTCGGGTCGGCATTGGAAATGACGGTCATACTATCGAATCGCTCGCCGCTCTCGGTTTCGACACCGGACACCCGACCATTGGCAATCACAATGCGGCTTACCGGCATGCCGGTGCGAATTGTGACGCCCGCTTCCCGCGCGGCATGCGCGAGCTCGTCGCTGATGCTGCCCATGCCGCCGGTTGGCGAAGCAATGCGACCATGATCGCCTGCAAGCCGATACAGGTAGGTCATGATCGTGTTCGGCGAACGCGGGCCCAGGTGCGTGCCAAGGACCGCGTCGAGGCTCAGCGCGCCTTTGAGTAGCGAACTCTCGAAGCGCTCGTTCACTTCGTCATGAATATTCATGCCAATCAGCCGCAGAAATTCCCGCATCTGTGTTTTGCCGAGTCTGCGAACGTCGAAAGCCAGACGCCCCAGCGTGGATAGATCTCTGCGATCATGCGTGCCGAGTCGCGGCGGAGACTTGTTCAGATAAGTGCGCAGGAGATCCGCGAAACGCGTCATGCGTTTGTGGAAACCGCGGTAACTTTCTGCGTCGGCATCGCTGACACCGAGCACGGAGTTTCCCCGAATTCGGATATGCTCGCCCTTCTCGTCGAGAACGACGGTGGTCATGTTTTCGGCCGCCAGCTTCGGGCTCAGTTTGAGGTCCTTGCGCACGCTCGGCTGTAACTGGTACAGCAAGTGTGCGCACGCCGATACGGCAAAGCCGTCTATGAATTCCCGTGTCACGGCCGCACCGCCCACCTGGTCATTGGCCTCGAGAACCAGCACTTGCTTGCCCGCTTTCGCCAGCAGTGCCGCGCATACCAGGCCGTTATGGCCACCCCCTACAACAATTGCATCGTATCGGTCAGTCATGTCAGTTAATCATCACCAAAGTTTTCTGGGACGGTGCTGGGTCGCTTCAGATCCGCAAGAATTTCCCGCGCCGCGTTTGCGCCCGGCGCGGCCATCACGCCGCCGCCCGGATGCACGCTGGACCCGCACATATACAGGCCGGCCACCGGCGCGCGGTACTGCGCATAGCCCGGCACCGGCCGGTTGAACAACAGCTGGTCCATGGTCAGCTCGCCATGGAAGATATTCCCCTCGGTGATGCCGATCTGGTCTTCGATGTCCTGCGGTGTGCGAATTTCGTAGTGCAGGATCAGCTCCTTGAAGTCGGGGCTGTAGTTTGCGATCTGTTCGATGACGGTTTTGGCGAACTCCTCGCGCTCGGGGTCCGTCCAGTCCCTGCCCTCGAGTTTGTGCGGACAATACTGGATGAAGCAGCTCATGAAGTGTTTGCCCGGCGGCGCCATCGTCGGGTCGACCGCCGTCGGAATGGTCATATCGACGTACGGGTCTTTTGACCAGGTGCCATCCTTCCAGTCGTCGTAGGCGCGTTCCATGCGTTCCATCGAGTCGATGAAATGCATATCGCTGATGTACAGCGAACTGCCCTCCGGTAACGCAGGAAATGTCGGCATGCCGTCGAGCGCGATGTTGAGCTTGCCCGATGAGCCGCGAATCTTGAAATTCTCGACGCGGTTGTAGAACGATTCAGGAAGGTCGGATTTGTTCATGCATTTGAGGAACGTGCGCTTGACGTCCATCGCGGACACAACGATGCGGCCTTCAATTTCCTCGCCGTTCTCGAGCGCCACACCGGTCGCCTTACCTTTTTTGACAATGATCTGGTCGACGCCGGCCTCCGTGCGGAGTTCACCGCCGTAAGCCTGGAACGCGCCGGCGATCGAGTTCGAAACCGCGCCCATGCCGCCGCGCGCGAAGCCCCAAGTACCGACATTGCCGTCGACGTCGCCCATGTAATGGTGCAAGAGGACGTAGGCCGTACCTGGTGAGTGGATTCCAAGGGCCGTGCCAATGATGCCGCTGCCCGACCTCGCGGCCTTGATGACGTCGGTCTCGAAGTACTCATCCAGATACTCGGCAACGCTCATCGTCCAGAAACGGATCGTCTCGTACATGCGATCTTGGCCCATCTCCAGGAACTTGTTGCCGATCGCGATTAGTTCCTTGATGTCATTTAGTTTGAAAGAGGTCGGGTCGGGCGGGGTGCGCAGCAGAAAATCGCGAATGAAACGGCACTGGCGCATCGTGTCTGCGGAGTAGCGTTCATAAGAATCGGCATCGTGACGGGAGAAGCGCGCCATTTCGCGATACGCAACCTCCGGGTCGTGATACGAGCCGAAGTAGTCGCCGTTCTCCATGAACGTAACCGATCCTCCGTAGGGCGTAACCTGCAGGCCGTGCTTGTGCAGCTCCAGCGAACGGTAGATCTCTGGTCGCAGCAGGCTGCAGACGTACGAACAGTTCGAGTACATCCAGTTTTCGTAGAGGTTGCGGCTGACAGCCGCGCCGCCGATATAGTCGTTTTTCTCCACGCACACGACGTCGAGCCCGGCCTTGGCCAGAAAGGCCGCCGTCGTCAGGCCATTGTGTCCGGCACCAACGATGATGGCGTCATAGGTTTTCATGCGGCGTTACTCAGTTTTTGCAGTGTTACATCGACAGCCCGCTCGAAAGCATTCAGGGTTTCATCGAGACAATCTCTGCTGTGGGCCTCACACATGAACCAAGGTTCCCGAGAATCCAGCTCGACGAGTACACCCTGGTCATGCAACACCGGCGCCAGTGCGTCGTAAAACTCATAGTCCGAATCGACCCAGGAGCGATAGTCGGTTGGGGTTTCATCGGCGAAAAACAGTCCAAGCATCGCCGGATGTCCTGCAAAGCTGTGCGGAATGTCCCGCTCGCCGAGGATGTGGCTCAGTCCTTCCCTCAGCTGTATTCCGTAATGCTCGATGACTTTGAGCGCATCCGTTTCGTCCAGAATTTCGAGCGTCTTGTTGGCTGCTGCCAGCGAGACCGAGTGTCCGGTAAATGTGCCGCCGTGCACGACGTCGTCACCAATCCAGCTCATCACTTCATCCGAGCCGGCAACTGCGGCTATCGGATAACCATTGCCCAGAGCCTTTGCAAACGTACACAGATCGGCGCGCACTTCGTAGAGCTCCTGCGCGCCGCCTTTCGCGACGCGAAAACCCGTTTTAACCTCATCGATGATCAGCAGCACATTGTAGCGATCACACAGGTAACGCAGATCCTGCATGTATTGCATGTCCGCCGCGATACCGCAGCAGTTGCCCATAATCGGCTCGATGAGTATTGATCCGATAATGTCATGATGTTCCCGGAGCAGATCTTCTATCGCGTTCACGTCATTGAGCGGCACGGTATGAAACATGCGTTTGGTCACTTTCGGCACGCCATCGCCGTACGGCAGCACCTCGGGGTCGCCATCCTTTGGATCCCAGTCTTCGACCTCCGAGTACCACATAACCTCGCTAAAGACACCGTGGTAGCCGCCCTCCAGTACGATGTGGCCGTCCTTGCCCGTGTGTGCGCGGGCGACGCGCAGCGCCGCCATCACCGCCTCGGTGCCTGAATTCGAAAACCGCACTTTTTCGGCGCTTGGCACCATCCTGCAAATCCTCTCGGCGACCGTGTATTCCAGCTCGGTCGACAGCGCAAAGACACCGCCGACCTCAATTCCCTCGCGAGCCGCCGCGTCGACGCGCGGATCCGCGTAACCGAGAATGACGGGCCCGTAGGCGAGCCGGTAATCGATGTATTCGTTGTCATCAATGTCCCAGATGCGGCCGCCGCGGCCCCGCTTTGCATAAATAGTCTTGTCATCGCCCCAGTAGCGAAAATTGGACGACACTCCCAGGGGAAGCTTGGTAGATGCTTTTTTGAAATGTTGGTTTGATCGCTTTAGAGAGCGCATAAATCCTCCGTGTTCCCACGTTCGCGTAGCATCTCACGAAGGCACCTCCGGGTCCAGAATAATGAATGAGTATTCATTCAAAATATGCCATACTGATCGTTCTTATGCCTGCCACAGTACTCACCAAATCCCGTCGCACGGCCTCACGCGAGCGGCGGCGCCAGCAGCTGATCGACGCAACGATGAAATGCATTGCGCGCAAAGGCATGGGCAGCACGACTCTTGCGGACGTCGCCAAAGAGGCAGGCCTGTCGCAGGGCATCGTCAATCTGCACTTCGAAAGCAAGGACAACCTCCTTAAGGAAACATTGCGTACGCTGGCCAACGAATACCGCGATAAGTTCGACAGAACGCTGGAACGGGCTGGCCCCGGGCCGGCCGAGAAGCTGGTGGCGCTTATGGAGCTCGACTTGCGACCATCGATATGCAACCGGCCAAAACTCGCGGTTTGGTTCGCGTTCTGGGGTGAGGTCAAGTCGCGTCCGACCTACCAGCGCATGTGTGACGAGCGGGACCGACATTACGACAGCGTCGTTGCGGGCCTTTGCGCCGAACTCGTTGCGCAAGGTGCCTACAAACGCGTCGATCCGGCCGCCGCCGCGAACGCATTGACGTCTATGACGAACGGATTGTGGTTGTCGTGCCTGATCAGCCCGCAGGCCTGGGACAAAAATAAAGCAATGGCTGCCGTCATGACTTACCTGTGCAGCGTTTTCCCCAAACACTTCGAACAGTGAGGGCATCGTGAATATCGAACTCAGCGACAGCGCGATCGGGTGGCAGAAAAAAGCGCGCGACTACGCGGACGAGTATCTGCAGCCGCATGAGGTCGAGGCCGAACTCAACGACGGTGTGTTGCCAACCGAGATCACTGCAAGGAACAAGAAGCGTGCGATCGAACTGGGCTTTTCGGCAATCGATGTGCCGAAGTCGCACGGCGGCCTCGAACTGACGCTCGA